>CEAF01009574.1_pt1 | contig 270943 bp, 194 predicted proteins | sample 557431 | NCBI WGS metagenome assembly CEAF01 (sample SAMEA3182068, study PRJEB8094) | gut metagenome | biome: human; feature: gut; material: Stool; isolation source: human stools | place: Canada | collected 2013-11-18 | reverse complement strand
GGATTGGTATTGCATAAGGAGTGTTTCTTTAGCCATAATTAGATGAGTAGTTAACTTCTAATTTACTAAAAAAATCAACGAATTATGCAATACTTTTCACCTTTGTTATCAACAGGTTAGCCCATTTTTTTCAGCACATTTCTTCATGCTTAACCATTCGTTTTTGACAACATTTCAATGACCTCTTTAATGTTTTCGAACCGACTTTTGCCGGTTCTATTGTTTAACTTTTAATTTTTCGGTAAAAATTTACCGAAGTATTACCATAATAAACTTAATGGGTACTCACTAAATGATTTTGATGTTAAAGCAATTATTACTATTACAAACAATAGAACAGGAAATTGCATTTATACAAAAGAAATACCGCTTTCTGAGACTTCCGGTTATGAAGACTTGTATTTGCCGAGTATAGAAATCCCACAAGGCTTTTATACAGCAAAGTTATCTTTAAAAGGAGTAGTTAATGGTGTGTCTAATTCATCCAAATTGGATGTGTTGAAATGGCTTATGTATAACCCTATGGTATATTTACATCTTAATAGTGTAATTATTGATAATAGGAATATATCTATACCTAATAATTCCTCGGATGCGGATACAAAGAGATTGACTTTTATTTCTATTGCTTAATTAATAATTGAAGTATGAGATGTTTTGAACCTTTCAATTACATACTATTCTTTTTTGTGATATTGTGTACATCTGTATCATGTAATGATGATGAAAAGAATGAAGAAGAGATAATGACTCTTACGATATCACCTCATAAAGAAAAGATACATGATCCGGTGATTAATGTGGATTATTATGTCTACATAGCTTATGATGTTAATAATAATAAAATCGTCATTAATAGAATTGTTGATTTTGATGATATTTATGAGGAAGGGTATAGGTATGTTGTTGAAGTGAAGGCAGTTAAAAAGCATAACGGTAAACCATATGAAGATGAAATATATACTTATGATTATTATTTAATAAGAGTTCTTGAAAAGCTAAAAGAATGAATATCAATGCTCTATTTGTCTGCTGTTTAGACCTCTAAAATAAAAAATGCATGAAGGTGATGATATTAAATTAGTATTACTCTTAGTTTTAATTTAATTGCTATCTTTGTGGGAATGAGTTAAGTTATACCTTTTAAAACTTGTAATATGAAACGTGCTTTAATAATCATCCTTAAAAGGATATGGATATTGCCTGCTACTTATTTGCTCATTTACAAGATGAGAATAAATGAGGAATATCCAAATACTTTCATGCTTATAATGTTGGTCTTTACGATCTTATTGTTGGTGTGTGATTTCTATAAAAATCGAACCGGAATAAACTAATGATATGAAATGTGTGAAAGAAAATAAGGCAGATGTGATGATTATTATACTGCTTATTCTTTGGGGAATATATGAGATATTCGTAGTACCCTTTGAATATGATACTTTGGTATCTATTTTTGTTGGCTTTAATTTGGTGCATCTTTTTCCTTGGTGCTGTAAAGAAACAAGTGCTGAATATTTAAAGATAAGAAATGCTGCCTTACAATATGCTTTCACATTTATCATTGCAGTACTTTGTGCTTTAAAGATTGTCGGAGTTCTGTGTGAACGTATGTTTGATGTTGATGGTCTGAAAATGATATTTATTGGCGTCTTCTTTCAAAGTGTCTATTTCCTGATTGTTAAATTTAAACGTTCGAAGATACATGAAAGGTAATATTAAATTGGCATTATTCTTTGTTCTATTATTGGGACTCTTTACCATTCTTTTATGTACGGAAAGTAGTCGTTGGTTCTCGGCTTCCATTGCAATGATTTTCACAATGAGTGGTGTTTTTCTAGGGCAACTTATTAAGAACAGGAGAAAAAAGTAGTTAATAAACAGAGCGCTGTTTCATCCTTTTTCAAGATAAAACAGCGCTCTGCTTATTGATATTAACGCCTGTATGGCTCTCTTTTAGTACATCTGCTCCGCAGTCTCCATACACCGAATAACATCTTCCTAATGCCTTAATAATCAGCTAGAAATGTTCTCTGCTGTTATAACTTCATAATCAGGTATTATTTGCGGACAAATATTGAAAAACAATGGCTGGATATGGGAGTGTAATTTGCTGTATTATTATTTCTTGTACCTATCTCTGTATTGCTGTGGAGTAACTCCTGTCAACTTTTTAAATAAGCGGTTGAAATAAGAGTGGTCTTCATAAGCCAGCAGATAAGATATGTTCTTTATCGGCATACTGTCTGTTATCAATATAAGCTGTGCTTTTTCTATTTTCTTTTGGTTGATGTATTGCAATGGTGTGTTGTTTACTTCTTTTCTGAAAAGTCGGATGAAATGATCTTTGGACAGACAGGAGATTGCTGCCAATGAATCTATATCTATTGTTTTATAAATATTCTTTCGGATATAAGAAAGTACTTTTTGAATCCGGTCATCGTTTATTTCTGCCTTAGGCTGGGCGTCTTTTAAGAAACGTGCCATGAGCTGATAAACGATTCCCCGTGATTCTACTTTGTCACAAAAGGTGCGTTGTTTGTTCTTTATGATGTTCTTGATTAATGTGGGGTTGTTATCGTAGCTTGTAGGATCGGATTGTGGTAGCTGCATGGTGGGATTTATTCCGCACAATCTTTTAATAAGAGGCAGTTCTAAATCTCCTGCCGGTATCTCTGTCGGGAAACTAAAGTCCTCCAGGATGCTTGATTCTGATTGGTGGTCTTCGTATATGTGAAGGTAATAATGGGCAAAATGGGTATCACACAAATAACTGTGAGTTGTAAATGATGGAACCAGATAGAGATGATCCGGCTTTAATTCCTGTATCCCTGTCGGCAATAGGATACGGGCAGCCCCTTCGGTTACATAATAAAGTCTGGTGAATGGACTGTTCACGTTTCTCCAATTCCAGTCTGCGTTGTGGATGGCTAGTCCTACGTTTAATATAAGCAAATGTAGCTGGTCAATTGATTGTGTCATGGTTCAAATGATTGAATAGAAAACAAAGCTGCTTGCAAAATAACGATAACTATATTTATTATCCAATGGAAAAGCTATTATTTCATCTTGAATCACTCGTTTTCGTGTCGGAAGAACTGTTTTTAGATATAAAAATCGATAATGTCCTATGTGATGACGTCTTTAGATAGTAGAAATGCCGAATTGCTCTTTATCTTTGCATTCACACAAATGTGGAGGAATACATAAATAACTATACCATGAAAACAAGACTATTATTATTGGCTTCTGCTCTGTTATTATCGTCAGAGATGGCAATGGCTCAGGATTATTCTGTACCTGTCTCAGAAAAGAATGAAAAAATGATGGAAGGAAAGTTTAAGCCTACCTGGGAATCTCTGCGAAATTATAAAGTACCGGAATGGTTTAGAAATGCCAAGTTTGGTATTTGGGCGCATTGGGGACCACAGTGTGTAGAGGGCTCCGGTGACTGGATGGCGCGTGAACTGTATTTTGAAGGTTCAAGGGCTTATAATCATCATGTGAAGCATTATGGGCATCCGTCAGAGGTGGGGTTTAAAGATATTATCCCTCTGTTTAAGGCCGAAAGATGGGACCCGGATAAATTGGTTGCACTATATAAGAAGATAGGGGCACAGTATTTTTTTGCATTGGGCAATCATCATGATAATATGGATCTTTGGGATAGCCAATACCAGCCGTGGAATTCGGTGAATATGGGCCCAAAAAGAGATATTCTGGCGGAATGGGAGAAAGCAGCACGTAAATATGAGCTTCCTTTTGGAATTAGCTTCCATGCCGATCACGCCTGGACCTGGTATGAACCTTCACAGCGTTATGACAGGGAAGGTCCGAAAGCCGGTATTCCTTATGATGGAAAGCTGACTAAGGAGGATGGTAAAGGAAAATGGTGGGAAGGGTATGACCCCCAGGATTTATATGCACAGAATCATCCGCTGAGTGAAGGCAGCTGGAGCAATGGTATGATCCATAAGCAATGGGCATGGGGAAAGGGTGTTTGTCTGCCTACTCAGGAATATTGTACGAATTTCTATGACCGTACCTTGGATGCTATCAACCGGTATCATCCGGATTTGATTTATTTTGATGTGACTGTACTTCCTTTTTATCCTATCAGTGATGCGGGATTGAAGATTGCCGCGCATTTCTATAATCATAATATGGCGGATCATAAAGGTAAGCTGGAAGCTGTGATGCTCGCTAAGATACTGGATGAACAACAACGTAAAGCTTTAGTCTGGGATGTGGAACGTGGTGCTCCGGATAGGATTATCGAAGAACCCTGGCAGTCGTGCTCATGTATTGGCGGTTGGCATTATAACACTTCTATTTATGAACACAATGGTTATAAATCGGCAGCGTCAGTTGTAAAACTCTTAGTCGATATTGTCAGTAAGAATGGTAATCTGTTGCTCAGCGTTCCTCTTCGGGCAGATGGGACATTTGATGAAAAAGAAGAAGTGATTCTAAATGATTTGGGCGACTGGATGGCTGTTAATAAAGAAGGTATTATTGATACCCGTCCGTGGAAAGTCTTTGGAGAAGGTCCGATAGCAGAATCTTCCGTTCCTATCAATGCGCAGGGCTTCAATGAAGGAACTTATAATAGAGCAACTTCAAAAGAAATTCGGTTTACACAAACTGACAAGAATTTATATGCGATAGTGCTGGCATGGCCGGAAGAGAAACAGGTCATTATTAAATCGTTGGCGGCAGGAAGTGAACAGTATCCCGGGAAGATTAGCAGAATCGACTTGCTAGGTTACGGAAAGGTTACATTCACTCGTACTGATCAGGGACTTATTATTAATATGCCTGATAAACGAGTGAATGAGATTGCTCCGGTGTTTAAAATAAGAAAGTAGATATCTGCTTTGAACTCAGAACATTTGTTCTGCAGTCTTCATACATTGCAATACATCTTCCTTATTCCCACAGAAAGGACCGGATTTTTCAATCTTTAATGTAGACATGGCAGCAGCAAATCGGCCTGCTTCTTCGATACTTGCACCCGATACCCGTCGATATAAATATCCGATTGTGTAGGTGTCTCCACAGCCAGTGGCGTCCACTACTTGCTGAGGCTTATAAGCAGGAATTCGGTAGAAATCTTTTCCATCGAATATGAGAGACCCCATACTGCCTAATGTGACTAATACTTCTTTGACTCCCCATTCATGCAGTTTTCGTGCTGCCTCGTGAGGATCGGAAAGTCCGGTAAGCACTTCCATTTCATGCTCATTCACTTTCAGGAAATGGATATATTGCAGGGCCTCCCGTTTGTCAGTCCAGTCTACCGGATATACATGGGTATCGCGGACTTCACGCAGGTATCCTTGTGAGTCGACAGCTATCAGCCCTTTTTGAGATAACTCCTTAATCACTTCTAAAGAAAAATCATCAGCTAACAGGGACCCGAGGTGATAAATCTCCGCCTCTATTTCCCGGAGTTGAGAAGCGGTGAAAGGATCGGCTTTAGTCAATACACGTTGTGTGCGGTCATCGGGATTTTCTCCATAGATATTCTCAAAGTATACGGAGTGTTTGCTGGGTAATGCAGTAACATTGATCCCAGTTTCACGCAGTTCTTCTACTACCTTTATTTCTGTAGCACCGACGGCTGTAATCAATGCATAGTCAATGTCATTGAAATGACGAATGGCATGTGAACAATAAAAAGCAGTACCTCCAGGCATGTAGACTGTATTTAGAGGAGTGACTACTTTGTCTAAAGTAATATGACCGATGCAGCAAAGTTGATGTTTTTTCATATGTGTAATCAATGAAAAAGCCCTCAAGAATAATCTTGAAGGCTTTCTAGTTTATTTTGTGCGGATGATAGGACTCGAACCTACACGCCTCACGGCACCAGATCCTAAGTCTGGCGCGGCTACCAATTACGCCACATCCGCATGCGTCGCTTTTTGTTTAGCGGTGCAAAGATAGGAAGATTTTCTGATTTGACAAATAATTAGGCAATAAAGTTATTCGCTTAAGATTTCGAAAGCTTTTTCAATCAGCGTATCTTTATGCTTGGACTGGTCTTCTTCAGTCATATCAATGTCTATATCAGGTAAAATACCTTCTTCCAGTGGTTGCATATTTTTGTCGAAATGGGGGCTGGCGGAGAAGCGGATGCTCCACCCGTTTGGCAATTCCGATGTGAAAGGAAGTCCCGAACCGCCTCCTGTCTGGTCACCGACTTGGATGATATTGCCGTTGTCTATGCTACGCATCAGATTAACAAAGTCGTTGGTTGCACTGTAGCAACGGCGGTTGGTCAGTATGACGACTTTCTTTTGCCACCGGATGCTGTTGGAAGGTTCCAAATAGATTGGTTCCGGTTTGGAGAAGTCGCTATGTCCTGTTCCCGTCTTATGCTGTATATATCCGGTCAGGATTTTATTGTTGGTGAATCGGGCGGCGATGCGGGAAGAATTGGTCAGGTTACCTCCTCCGTTGTCACGTACATCGATAATCAGTCCGTTGCAGGTGGCCAGATAGACAAGGATTTCATCCAGATTGCCATCACCAACTCCGGAGCTGAAACTTTCGTAGCGGATATATCCGATATTGTTATCGAATATTTTGTATTTCATACCTGCCGATGTGTAGTAGTCTTTGCTGGCACTACCCAGATAGTATTGGTACAGAATATCTTCCCGGTAGTTCCACGGATATCCCTGATACCATGCATCGTAATAAGAGACACGCTTGGCGGATGAAAGATTGACATGGCCGTCTTTCAGGATATAGAGCATCTCGCTAAGTTTATCGAAAAGGTCGTCATTGGACATGCCCGGCACAATCAGTTTGCTGTATTTCTCATGAACAGCGTCCCAGTCAATGCCTTTCGAGTCCAGAAAGCAATACCGTTCGTCAATGATCTTCCACAGTTGCTCGAAGTTTCCTACAGGATCATCTGCGAAATCATCTTCTCCGATACATCCCGTCTGTATGGGGAGGCAACAGAGCAGCAAAAGTATTTGTATAATTCTATTTCTCATTCTTAATCTTTCAGTTCTTGTCTATAGTCTTTTAATTTTCAACTTTCCACTTATTCTAGTATGCCCTTACCGATGAAGGCAGCCCTGTACCTTTTTTGTTGGAAAGCCGATACAGGTCTTTCACAAACCCTACCATAAATACATGAGAGTAAGTATGTGTCTTAATCCCGTTTACGTTGGATTGCTGCAAATCTGCCAGATAACTGAAACGCATCTTGGTATATCCTATTGGCAGATCGACAGAAAGCATCTGACGAAGGGAGGGCTGATTGTGGAGAGAGGTAAACTGGATGACTCCGCCGGAGTTACCCAGTGAGAAAATTTCGTAATAAGATTGCCCGTAGTGCGGTGAGAACATGAGCCCGATCACCGGCAGGTTGACCTGATAGCGGAGCACCATCGGATAGCGTTTGATTTTCAGGTGCCAGATGGCCATTCCCGAAGCGTCCAGATTGACATATGCCCGTGCAGAAGCCGGATTGTTACTATTGCGAAGGTTGTAAACGAAGCCTCCGTTGGCGTCAAACAGTCCTCCTGCCAGTAACTTGAAGTTTTCGGTCAGACGAAACTGATAATGAAGGCCGTAATTCCAGTTGACGAGTCCGGAAAAGGTATTGTTGTTGTCTGCGCGGTTATGTGTATAGCCGACGTCTGCCTGAAAGAAGTTCTGCACAGAAACATTTCCGTCGAACAATTTTGTCATCCGAATCGTCTCGCGGGAAATGCGGAAATCTATTCCTTTATATTCCTGAGGCGAAAGATAGGTGTCGAACACGTTGGTAAATCCGACCCCGTACATGGTGGCACGTGTTACATAGCGATGAGCTTGCAGACTGTCGGTCTGCGCCTGTAATCTTGTGCAAAGGGCGAACAGGAGGTATCCTGTCAGCCCTAGGTATAATAAGTTTTTCTTCATTGGCACATTGGGTATTTTTTACCGCATGTATACGTTAGCTAAAACAGCTTCATCTGTCCCGTAATTTCATCAATGATGTCCCCTTCGCTTTTATCGCTGTCCGGGTCCAGATTTTCCGGTTCTTCTGCCGCTTCTTCGGGCTGTTCCTTTACCGGTTCCGGGAAACGGGTAGGTTCAAGCTCGTTGATGGTATCCACCGTGTAGGTAGTGATTCGCTTCCCTTTGGCTTTGAAACCTTTCACTGCGATAAATTCTTCCGCATCAATCACCATCGCTTCACGGAAGCTGTCGTGACCGCCAAATATAACTTCCAGACGAGGATAGTACTCGTCAGTCAGGAGGATCAGACGGGTATTCTTATTTTCTCCCAGATAGTTCTGCTTGCGGTTGGAACCCTCAAAACAGAAACGTTTCAGATATGGATAGTTCTGCTGGTCGGCGTCATAAAGCGCGGCAGTCCATATCTTGTTCGGGTCAAACTTCTCGACAATGCTGACATTGTCCTCGTAATGGTTGCTCAGGTCAAAGTTAGTGGTGTAGAACTCGCCATTGTTGAGCACCACCAGAATGGTGTCGTCGCTTTGGAATTCTCCCAGATATTCTCCCCGTCCATCGTAGTTGAGGCGCAGGATATCACGGTCGAACCATACCTTTCGCCCTCCGAGGGTGGAACCGCCTTTTTGCTTCAAGGCAATCTTATGAACCGGCAGACGGGTGAGGATCACTCCTTGTGCCTGACGTCCTTTGATGCTGATTTCGCTGAAATCACGTTCGAAGATAATGCGTCTTACGCGTGGGTTCGGCTTTAATGTCACTTTGATGATTTCGGCTTCTCCGTTCGGGTTGGCGCTGAAATAAGTGATACGTGAGTCTGGCGTTCCCTGTGTGACATCGTATTCACGGTCACGGACAACACCTGTTACAGCAAAGCGTTTGATATAGGTCGTTCCTTCTTTGCCGTCCCGATAAGTGATGTTGTAGATGGTTCGCTTGTCATTCTTCTTGAAGACATTGACATAAAGTATGTTTTTGCCTACAAATTTTTTGTCGGCTACCGGGGTGACGATATATTTACCATCCCGGAAGAAGACGATTACATCATCGATATCTGAACAGTTGGCGACGAATTCGTCTTTCTTCAAGGCTGTTCCGATAAATCCTTCTTCGCGGTTGATGTAGAGTTTCTCGTTGGCTTCTACCACTTTGGCGGCTTCGATGGTGTCGAAGTTGCGCAGTTCGGTGCGGCGCGGGAAGTTCTTTCCGTATTTGTTTTTTAGCATCTGGTACCAGTTTACGGTATAGTCCACGATGTGAGCGAGGTGATCGTCGATTTCGGCAATCTCTTCTTTCATACGGGCGATCAGTTCATCGGCTTTGTCGGTGTTGAACTTCAGGATGCGTCCCATCTTGATTTCCATCAGTTTGAGAATATCCTCTTTGGTTACTTCACGGATAAAGCTCGGATAGAAAGGAGTCAGGCGGTCGTCGATATGTGCGCAGGCAGCGTCCATGTCTTTGGATTGCTCGAACTCTTTGTCTTTATAGATGCGTTCTTCGATAAATATCTTTTCGAGGGAAGCGAAATGGAGTGATTCCAGTATTTCCCCTTTCTTGATTTCCAGTTCCTGTTTCAGCAGTCCCAGTGTGTTGTCTGCCGACTTTTTCAGCACTTTGCTGACAGTGAGGAAGTGGGGTTTGCTGTCATCAATCACACAGCAGTTGGGGGAGATACTTACTTCGCAGTCGGTAAAGGCATATAATGCGTCAATTGTTTTGTCCGATGATGTTCCGGGTGCCAGATGTACCAGTATCTCTACGTTGGCAGCTGTGTTGTCGTCTACTTTACGTATCTTGATTTTTCCTTTGTCAACTGCCTTTAGGATAGAGTCGATGACGGTAGAGGTAGTCTTGCCATATGGAATCTCCGTGATAGCCAGTGTCTTGTTGTCCAGCTTGTTGATTTTAGCACGTATTTTTACCGCTCCGCCACGTTCTCCGTCGTTGTATTTGGCAACGTCGATGGAACCGCCTGTCTGGAAGTCGGGATATAGCTGGAACGACTCTCCACGCAGATAGCTGATAGAGGCATCGCAAAGTTCGTTGAAATTGTGAGGTAATATCTTGGATGAAAGTCCGACAGCAATACCTTCCACTCCCTGTGCCAGCAATAGAGGGAATTTGACAGGGAGAGTCACCGGTTCTTTGTTTCTGCCGTCGTATGACAGTTTCCATTCGGTGGTTTTAGGATTGAATACGATGTCCAATGCGAACTTGGAAAGGCGTGCCTCAATATAACGGGGAGCTGCCGCACCGTCTCCGGTGAGAATATTACCCCAGTTACCCTGACAGTCAATCAGCAGGTCTTTCTGCCCCAACTGTACCAGTGCATCGCCGATAGAAGCATCACCGTGCGGATGGAACTGCATGGTGTGTCCCACAATATTTGCCACTTTGTTATACCGTCCGTCGTCCAGCCGTTTCATGGAATGTAGAATACGTCGTTGCACAGGCTTCAAACCATCGTTGATGTGGGGAACGGCACGTTCCAGAATCACATAAGAAGCATAGTCCAGAAACCAATTCTGGTACATGCCTGTTAACTGATGCTTTACGTTTTCGTCCCGCGCGTCCGCCGGTTTGTAGTCTGAATGTTCTTCCGTTATCTCGTTGATTTCGTCACTCATATATCAATCTTCGCTTTGCTTTTACAACAAATTATCTTCTTTACATCAAAAAAAAGGGGATGTGCACGCAAAAATACGAAATTAATTCATATGAGGACGAAAAGAACTCACGTTTTTTATGATACTGACAACTCCAATCATCCTTTGTTTTCGTGAGTAAACTACCCAGGGACTTGACAACGTTCTTTTTATGTTGTATATTTGTAGTCGGCTATAAAGCCTGACTAAAAACCGAAATTAATGAAAAAAGAATTGTTTATTGCAACATTTATCTGCATGTGTTTACCTCAAAATAGGTGTAATATGCTAACAATATAACAGGAAAAATCAGCCAGTGATAACCTGCTGGGAACTCATGTGTAAACAATGGGCTGTGAATCTTTAGTGGATTTACAGCCTTTTTTGTTGCATAAATTTGAGACTTTTTCTGCAAAAGGAACTATTCGCGTTTATAATAAACTAGAGAGACGTTTCTAATAAACGATGAAAGAATTTATTAGAAACGTTCAAATAGTCATTGTGTAAAAGATAAACTATTTTCAATATATCTCGATGGAGGATGTATAGTATCTCTCTTATAAAACAGTTGCTATGGTAAACAATAATAACACGAATGCTTATTCGCATTATCATACAAAGAAAGTCTGCGTCAAAAAGACTAAAAACACATGTCATGATGGAAAGTAGATCGGTATAGTACATGAATTTCACACTTTTAGTAGGATGAACAAACAGAAGAATAAGATAAATTAATACCCTCCCTGTCTTATTTATGAGATAAATGCCTATCTTTGTGGCACTTTTTTGGAAAAAAGCAAATTCAAATTAATAGATACATATAAGAAAATGGCACAAGAAGACGTTTTTAAGAAACTTGTATCGCACTGCAAAGAGTACGGTTTTGTATTTCCTTCAAGCGATATCTACGACGGACTAGGCGCTGTATATGACTACGGTCAGATGGGCGTTGAATTGAAAAACAACATTAAAAAATATTGGTGGGACAGTATGGTACTGTTGCACGAAAACATTGTCGGTATCGACTCTGCCATCTTTATGCATCCTACCATCTGGAAGGCTTCCGGACACGTAGACGCATTCAATGACCCCTTGATTGACAATAAAGATTCTAAAAAACGTTATCGTGCTGACGTACTGATTGAAGATCAGTTGGCTAAATATGACGATAAAATCAATAAGGAAGTAGCAAAAGCGGCCAAGAGATTCGGTGAAACCTTTGATGAGGCTCAATTCCGTTCTACCAACGGACGTGTGCTGGAACATCAGACAAAACGCGATGCGCTTCATACTCGTTTTGCAAAAGCGCTGAACGACAATAATCTGGATGAGCTTCGCCAGATCATCGTTGATGAAGAAATTGTATGTCCTATCTCCGGAACGAAGAATTGGACGGAAGTTCGTCAGTTCAACCTGATGTTCTCTACTGAGATGGGATCTACTTCTGACGGTGCTATGAAAATCTATCTTCGTCCGGAAACAGCGCAAGGTATTTTCGTAAACTACCTGAATGTGCAGAAGACCGGTCGTATGAAGGTTCCTTTTGGTATTGCTCAGATCGGTAAGGCTTTCCGTAACGAAATCGTTGCCCGTCAGTTCATCTTCCGTATGCGTGAGTTTGAACAGATGGAAATGCAGTTCTTCGTAAAACCGGGTACTGAATTGGATTGGTTCAAGAAATGGAAAGAAATCCGTCTGAAATGGCACAAGGCATTAGGCTTTGGAGATGCCAGCTATCGTTACCACGATCATGATAAATTGGCTCACTATGCAAATGCTGCTACAGATATTGAATTCCTGATGCCATTCGGCTTCAAGGAAGTGGAAGGTATCCACTCACGTACGAACTTTGACTTGTCTCAACATGAGAAGTTCTCAGGAAAGAGCATCAAATATTTCGATCCGGAACTGAACGAGTCTTATACTCCGTATGTGATCGAGACTTCAATTGGCGTGGACCGCATGTTCCTCAGTATCATGAGTGCAGCTTATTGCGAAGAACAATTGGAAAATGGTGAGAGCCGCGTTGTATTGAAATTGCCGGCTGCTCTGGCTCCGGTGAAATTGGCTGTAATGCCTTTGGTGAAGAAAGACGGTCTGCCTGAAAAGGCTCGTGAGATCATCGATGCTCTGAAATTCCATTTCCACTGTCAGTATGATGAAAAAGACAGTATTGGTAAGCGTTATCGTCGTCAGGATGCCATCGGTACTCCGTTCTGCGTGACTGTAGACCATCAGACACTGGAAGATAACTGTGTAACATTGCGTAATCGTGATACGATGCAGCAAGAACGTGTAGCTATCTCTGAACTGAATAATATTATCGCAGACAGAGTGAGCATCACTTCATTATTGAAAACTTTACAATAAACCATTAACGAATGAGTAAAAAAATCTATTTATTCTCCTTAGTATTACTGACTTTGGCATTTGTTTCTTGTAGTGAAACGGAAGAAGTGGGTAAATATGACAATTGGCGTGCGCGGAACGAGGCATATATTGACTCTTTGGCGAATGTCTATGCTACGGCTTCTGGTAGAGGAGGCTTGGAACGCATAGAGATGTTGACTGCTCCCGGTAATTACATCTATTATAAAGTAATGCCGTCAATGACTGATCATGTAGTAAAGGCGGGAAGTCCTAAATATACTGACTATGTGAAGGTATATTATAAAGGAACGAATATTTTAGGAGAATATTTTGATGGTAACTTCAAAGGAGATAATCCGGTTGTAAATGAGGAAAATCCAAGTGAAGGAGATTCTCCTACAACTATTTTCCAAGTCAGCGGGGTAATTACCGGCTGGGGTGAAGTGCTTCAGAGAATGGAAGTTGGTGACCGCTGGAAGGTTTATATCCCTTGGGAGTATGCTTATGGAAGCAGTGGTACTACTGGCATTTTGGGATATTCGGCTCTTGTTTTTGATATCACATTGCTTGATTTCGCTACTACTGAAGCAGAGTTGAAATAATAAGATAAAACTCTCTTTATATATGGAAGGTGCTGTATCTATAATTACGTAGATACAGCGCTTTTTATATTATTTTCTTTAATGCTGCTCTCCCTTATCTGTAAATGTGTCGGGATGATCACTTGTTTAATTGTTCTGTCTCCCTTAATCTGCTCAATCAACAGTTGACAGGCAGTTTCTCCCATTTTATAAGTCTGATGTGATACAGCAGATAATTTGGGCTCTACATAGTTGGCATGCTGTTCGTCAGTATATCCGATGATAGCAATATCTCCGGGAATGCTAAGCCCGTGACTTTTGATCACCTCCATGGCGGCAAAAGCCAATGTATCGTTCATCGCGAGAATAGCATCGGGAGGCTGGGGGAGAGATAATAATGTTTCCGTAGCAATCTTACCTTCCTCATAATCAATTTTTCGGCAAACGACTAATTCCTTTTCAATAGGAATCCGATTGTCACGTAAGGCTTCCAGATAACCGTGCTTCCTTCTCTTTACAATATCCAGATGATTGGCACCTCCGATAAAAGCGATCCGTCTGCTTCCGTTGTCCAACAGATGTTGGGTAGCCATCTGTGCAGATTGAACTCCGTCTGCTATTACCGACGAGAATTGATCAGTCAGGCAAACACGGTCGAACAGAATTAGTGGCATGTTGATCTCCTTTAATGCGACAAAATGAGCAAAGTCAGTTGTTTCCTGAGACAGGCAGGCAATGATTCCTTCTACCCGCATATTAACCAGGTTTTCTATATTCCTTTTCTCATGCTCGAAGGATTCATGTGAAGTTGTGATAATTACAAAGTATCCGTTGGCAATTGCCATATTCTCTATTCCGTTCAGGATAGAGGCAAAAAAGTGGGTGACTATGTCCGGAACTACTACCCCGATAATGCGCGGCGCATTTTTGCGCAGGCTCATGGCGAAAGGATTAGGACGATAATTCATATCTTTGGCCAGTTGCTTGGCTTTAGCACAAAGCTCGCGACTGATTTCCGGGCTGTCCTTCAGTGCCCGGGATACGGTAGGAATCGAGACACCCAATGCTTGAGCGAGATCCTTGAGTGAGGTATGTTTTCGGTATTCCATTGAAAGGTCTCCGGTTTATTAAAGGTTTCCAACTTTGATTCGTTTACAAAGAAAGCATATTCCCCGATAAGTAGCTGCATTTAAAGAAAGATTTTTTACGTAAACCGTTACGTTGCTTTTTCGCCCTTCTCTTGTCCATTGAGAGGTGTTCCTGACCTACTTTTGTCGCAAACAAAATAATTTAAAACCCTATACGTATGCAATACCATGAAATCGGAAAGACAGGGATGAAGGTATCATCTCTCAGTTTCGGAGCTTCCTCTTTGGGAGGAGTTTTCCATGATCTAAAAGAAAAGGAAGGCATTCAAGCTGTGTTTACGGCCATCGAAGCAGGAATGAACTTTATAGATGTATCCCCTTATTATGGGCATTATAAGGCGGAGACTGTTCTTGGCAAGGCACTGAAGGATATTCCTCGTGACCGTTACTATCTTTCTACGAAAGTAGGACGCTATGGCAAGGATGGAGTCAATATGTGGGACTACTCGGCAAAGCGTGCAACGGAGAGTGTATACGAAAGTATGGAGCGTTTGAACATTGATTTTATCGATTTGATTAATGTGCATGATGTTGAATTTGCAGATTTGAATCAGGTCGTGAATGAAACATTACCTGCTTTAGTCGAGCTGCGTGAGAAAGGGGTGGTAGGCCATGTCGGAATCACTGACTTGCAACTTGAAAATCTGAAATGGGTGATAGATCATTCACCAAGCGGAACTATTGAATCTGTTCTCAGTTTTTGTCACTATTGTCTTTGCGATGATAAACTGGCTGATTTTCTCGATTATTTCGAATTGAAAGGAATCGGTGTGATCAATGCTTCCCCTTTGTCGATGGGCCTATTAAGCGAACGGGGCGTTCCGGCTTGGCATCCGGCTCCTAAGCCACTGGTAGATGCTTGTCGGAAAGCGATGGAACATTGTAAAGCTAAAAACTATCCGATAGAAAAGCTTGCCATGCAGTTCTCTGTGAGTAATCCGAAGGTTGCGACTACACTGTTCAGCACCACTAATCCGGAGAATGTAAAAAAGAACATCGCTTTTATCGAAGAGCCCGTTGACTGGGAACTCGTCCGTGAAGTACAGGACATTATCGGAGATCAGAAACGTGTGAGTTGGGCAAACTCTTAAAAGCAGACCAATCTTATGAATGATACGATTATTGATGCACATGCCCATTTATGGCTGCGACAGGATACTGTGGTGAATGATCTTCCCATCCGGACACTGGAAAACGGACGCTCGCTATTTATGGGAGAGATCCGTCAGATGGTTCCTCCTTTTATGGTGGATGGGGTCAATAGTGCAGAGGTTTTCCTTTCGAACATGGACTATGCGCAGGTAGCTGCGGCTGTCATCACGCAGGAATTTATCGATGGGATTCAGAATGAGTATTTGGCAGAAGTTGTTTCCCGTTATCCTAACCGTTTTTTTGTTTGCGGTATGTGTGAGTTTCGTAAACCGGGATTCTTAGAACAAGCCAAAGCTCTTATGGCCGAAGGTTTTAAAGCCATAAAGATTCCTGCTCAACGCTTATTGCTAAAAGAAGGACGGGTGATGTTGAACAACGAGGAGATGATGGCAATGTTTCATTATATGGAAGAGCGGAATGTAATACTGTCTATCGATTTGGCGGACGGGGCAACACAGGTTCCCGAAATGGAAGAGATAATTCAGGAATGCCCCCGGCTGAAGATTGCTATCGGCCATTTCGGGATGGTTACGCTGCCTGACTGGAAGGAGCAGATAAAACTGGCACGCCATCCGAATGTAATGATTGAATCCGGTGGAATTACCTGGCTTTTCAATGATGAGTTTTATCCATTTAAGGGAGCGGTGAAAGCGATTCGTGAAGCTGCCGATCTGGTTGGAATAGAGAAACTGATGTGGGGATCGGATTATCCGCGCACCATTACCGCTATTACCTACAAGATGTCTTATGACTTTGTGGTGAAGTCTCCGGAATTATCAGAAGGCGAGAAAACTTTGTTTCTAGGAGAAAATGCGAGGGAGTTCTATGGATTTGCCGGTCTTCCTACGCTTCCCTATATCAAAAATATGTCCGAGTAAGAAGAATAACTATACCATGAAACAATAATTGTACAAATGAAGAAAAATACATATACCATTCCTCTCGCACTTGTTTTCAGTCTTTTCTTTTTGTGGGCGATCAGCAGTAATTTGCTTCCTACCATGATCAGACAGTTGATGAAAACCTGCGAACTAAACACATTTGAAGCTTCTTTTACAGAAACTGCCTATTGGCTGGCTTATTTTATTTTCCCTATCCCTATTGCTATGTTTATGAAACGTTATAGTTATAAGGCAGGGATTATCTTTGGTCTGGTGCTGGCGGCAGTCGGAGGCTTGCTCTTTTTTCCTGCTGCTATCTTGAAAGAGTACTGGGCTTATCTCTGTATCTTCTTTATCATAGCTACAGGCATGTGTTTTCTAGAGACGGCTGCCAATCCGTATGTGACAGTGTTGGGAACACCCGAAACGGCTTCCCGGCGATTGAATCTGGCACAGTCTTTTAATGGGCTTGGGGCTTTCATTGCCGCCATGTTTCTCAGCAAACTGATTTTGAGTGGATCGCATTATACGCGAGAGACGCTTCCTGTGGATTATCCGGGTGGTTGGCAGGCTTATATACAGTTGGAAACGGATGCAATGAAACTTCCTTATTTGATATTGGCTTTGTTGCTTCTAGCCATTGCTTTCGTATTTATATTCTCAAAACTGCCGAAGACCGGAGATGAGGATGAGAAAGTACCCATTGATAAAAAGGAAAAACTGATAGACTTTGGAGTGTTGAAACACTCGCATTTACGTTGGGGTGTGATTGCGCAATTCTTCTATAATGGTGGACAAACGGCGATCAATAGCCTGTTTCTTGTTTATTGCTGTACCTATGCAGGACTTCCGGAAGATACTGCGACCACTTTCTTCGGACTGTATATGCTTGCTTTCCTTCTGGGACGTTGGATCGGTACGGGTTTGATGGTGAAATTCCGTCCGCAGGACATGTTACTCCTCTATGCTTTGATGAATATTCTTCTTTGTGGAGTAGTAATGATATACGGAGGGATGATCGGGTTGTATGCTATGCTGGCTATTTCCTTCTTCATGTCTATCATGTATCCCACTCAGTTCTCTTTGGCTTTGAAAGGGTTGGGAGATCAGACAAAGAGTGGCTCTGCCTTTTTGGTGATGGCTATTGTCGGCAATGCCTGCCTTCCTCAGTTGACGGCATATTTCATGCACGCTCACGAACATATCTATTATGTAGCATACTGTGTACCGATGATTTGTTTCGTCTTCTGTGCCTATTACGGTTGGAAAGGTTATAAGGTAATCGATTAATAAATTTATTTCAAATATATAAGATGAAAGCAGTTCAAATTGTCAATCCCTTCGAAATGAAGGTGGTTGAACTGGAAAAACCGGTTGCTGGTACCGGTGAAGTATTGGTAAGAATCAAATATGTCGGTTTTTGCGGCTCCGACCTGAATACATTTCTAGGACGTAATCCGATGGTAAAGTTACCCGTAATACCGGGACATGAAGTGGGAGCAGTGATCGAAGAAATCGGGGCGGATGTTCCGGCAGGTTTCGAGAAGGGTATGAATGTGACTTTGAATCCATATACCAACTGTGGTAAATGTGCTTCATGTCGTAACGGTCGTGTCAATGCCTGCGAACATAATGAAACGTTGGGTGTACAGCGGAATGGGGTAATGTGCGAATATGCCGTTTTACCTTGGACTAAGATTATTCCTGCCGGCGACATTTCTTCCCGGGATTGTGCCTTGATAGAGCCGATGAGTGTAGGATTCCATGCTGTTTCCCGTGCCCGGGTTATTGATAATGAGTATGTGATGGTGATTGGTTGCGGTATGATTGGTATTGGTGCTATTGTACGTGCTGCATTAAGGGGGGCAACAGTGATTGCTGTCGATTTGGATGATGAGAAACTGGAGTTTGCGAAGAAAGTCGGAGCTTCTTATGTGATTAACTCCAAAACAGAGGATGTGCATATACGGATGCAGGAGATTACAGAAGGATTGGGTGCTGATGTGGTTATTGAAGCGGTCGGTAGTCCGGTTACTTATGTGATGGCTGTGGATGAAGTCGGTTTTACGGGGCGTGTTGTTTGCATTGGTTATGCCAAGAGCGAAGTCGCTTTTCAGACGAAATACTTTGTGCAGAAAGAACTGGATATTCGTGGTTCCAGAAATGCATTACCTGCGGATTTCCGTGCGGTGATCAATTATATGAAGGCGGGAAATTGTCCGGTGGAAGAGTTGATAACCAAGATTGCAAAACCTGAAGGAGCTTTGGAAGCAATGCAGGAGTGGGTAGCTAATCCGGGAAAAGTATTCCGTATATTGGTGGAATTCTAAAGATGATAAGCCGGATGTGAAAAGTAACATTTTATAATGTTATTATATAGGCACGGATTTCACGGAATTAACACGGTTTAATAGTCCATCTAATCTCTTAAAACCGTGAAATCCGTGTGATCCGTGCCTGAAATTTTAGCACATTCTTTTCTGCCTGCCTGCAAATGTAGCCTATAGCAAGTGGTTGGCAGAAGTATGATATTCTATCAATCCCTCCATCGGACTTTGAAGTATCTTTCCTATTCCGAGACCGGTTTCTTTTGCCGCCTCCTGGAGTATTTCTTTGTAGCAATAAGCAACGGAGCCGATAAAACGTACAGGATACTGTGTATAATCATATTGCATCACATTTCTGCGGATGAAAGCGATAAAGCTGTTAAGCACTATTGTGCGGATGCCCGGTTCCTCCAGATGCTGTGCAAGAAAAGGAGAAAGGCTTGCTAAAAAGCGATTGGGGTATGGCTGACGGTAAACCCGGTCGATAATTTCAGGTGCTGTCAGATCAAACTGCTTTAGAAACTCTTCTTTTAATTGGGCAGGGAGCTGATTCTTTAAAATATCTCCGACCAATAGCTTTCCTAAAACCGCCCCACTTCCTTCATCGCCTAAGATGAAACCTAGTGGTGAGACATTACTTACGATTTCTTCTCCATCATAAAAACAGGAATTGGAGCCGGTACCCAGAATACAGACAATTCCCTTCTCATGTCCGCATAATCCACGGGCTGCCCCTAGCATATCCGAGTTTGCTTTTATATTACCGATGACTGGTAAACTGTCAGCGATGGCACGCCGGAGAACCGGAGCCTTTTCAGCTGTACAACCTGCTCCGTAGAAATAGACTGCATTTAGCTTTCCTTCCGGTAGCTGAGGAAGGAGAGAAATGGTCAGTTCTCGTTGAATATCTTCTTCCGATTGGAAGAAAGGGTTGATCCCTTTCGTTCCGATTCGTTTGATCAGCGTGCCGTTGAGTACGACACACCAATCGGTTTTAGTAGAGCCACTGTCTGCAATAAGTATCATATCTTAATGTATATTTTCTTTTTATATAGTATATAGCCGATTGCCCAGTTGAGGAGGACAAAGAGCAGGGCAAATATGAGAGAGCCTCCTTTGTCTCCGAAAACCGGTTGCAAAAGGGCACTGTATATGTATCCGTGTAAAGAAGTTGGTTCGCCGGCATAAGTCATTGGAATCATAGCAAAAAGAATTGCCAGAATGTCAGCGAGTACATAAATAAAAAGTGGATTGACTCCGAATGATTCGAAGAATCTACTCCAGCCTTTGTAGCCTTTGATGTCGATGATCCAGACAAGTAGTGCTAAAAAGCTGGAACCCATACCACAAGTGATCAGAACAAAAGAAGGAGACCATATCTTTTTGCAGATTGGCGAACCGTAGCTTAGTAGAAAACCAGCAAAAGTGAGGATAGTGCCTATCAGGAATAAACGTTCCAGTTTCTCATGGATATCCTTTACCTCCATTAATAGTTTGCCTGCACAGAAACCGATCATCACATGAGCGACGGCAGAAATCGTACTTAATAACCCCTCCGGGTCCAGAATGGCACCACCGTAAATATGCGCCTGCCCCAATACAGCACGATCCACTATAGAAAGGACATTTGTTTCGTCGTAGACGTATCCGTTACCAACGGCAAGAATCATGAAATAACCGATCAGAAGAACTGCTATCAGATACGGAATATATTTATGTTTGATAAGAAGAGCGGCCAATGCAGTAATTCCATATCCCAAAGCAAGCCGTTGCATGACCCCGAGAATGCGAATCTGATCTATTGGAAAAGGATCATGCTGGAAACAGAGAATGGAAAGCCAGCTGATACCGATGCCGATTAAGAAGATGATGACCGTTCGTTTGAGTATCTTTAAACCGGCAGGTATACTGAAGGTAAAATCATACTTCCGTAAAGAGATGTACGTCGAAATCCCCATGATAAACATGAAGAAGGGAAATACAAGGTCAGTGGGAGTCAAGCCGATCCATTCAGCGTGCTTGAGAGGGGCATACGTATGTTGCCAGGAGCCGGGGGTGTTCACTAAAATCATTCCGGCGATGGTAATGCCTCGCATTACATCGAGTGCCAATAGGCGTTTGTTACTTGTTACATTCATGACTGTTACTTTTTTAATGTGTTAAGTTATAAGTAATTCTGTTCTATATTTTTTTTCCGAATGAATCGTCCAGTCGATTGCGGATCATTAATGACGCTATGATACCGGGAATCGTACATATACATACCCAGATAAAGAAATTCGTGTATCCGATATGCTCCTGTATCCATCCTGCAGGCATTCCCGGAATCATCATGCCCAGTGCCATGAAACCGGTACCTATGGCATAGTGAGCTGTCTTGTGTTCTCCTTCTGCAATGTAAATCAGATAAAGCATATAGGCGGTGAATCCAAATCCATATCCTAGCTGCTCGATAGCTACACAAATGGAGATAAATAGGGGGTTATCCGGTGTAGCTGCTGCCATCCATACATATAGAAGGTCGGGGAGGTTAATAGCCAGTGCCATGGGTAATATCCATTTCTTAAAGCCATCACGTGAAACCAGAAAACCGCTGACAATTCCTCCGAGAAGCAGAGCGATGACACCGATTGTGCCATAGATCATTCCGACAGTGGCGGTAGAAAGCGCCAAGCCTCCTTGTTCTGCATCATCCAGTAAGAAGGGGGAGGCTATTTTAGCTAGTTGTGATTCTCCGAGCCGGTAGGTAAGCAAGAAGAAAAACATGAGTCCCAGATGTTTCTTTTGGAAGAAAGATATAAATGTCTTTAAGAAATCTTCGAGCAACTTACTGGCCGTGAGTCCTTCTCGTTTGATATCGGTATCAGGATGTGGAAGAATGAACCGGTGGTATAGGGTGAGAGCAAGAAATAATCCTGCCATCAGATAAAAAGTGATACTCCAAGCCAAAGGAATGTTGCCTTGTGAGGTTTCGAGCCATCCGGCGAGCATGACGAGAATACCTTGTCCGAAGATATTGGCAAAACGATAGAATGTATTTCGGATACCTACGAAAAAAGATTGTTCTTTGTTATTTAGTCCAAGCATATAGAATCCGTCAGCCGCTATGTCATGAGTAGCCGAACTGAATGCCATCAGCCAGAAAAAAGCCAGAGTTAGTTGTACAAAATGTGTTGTCGGAATAAAAAAGGCGATGCCTGCAAATCCTGCAGCGATTAAACCTTGCATCGCAATGATCCAGGAACGTTTTGTTTTTACCAAATCAACGAAAGGACTCCATAACGGTTTAATGGTCCATGGCAGATAGAGCCAGGAGGTATAAAGCGTAATTTCTGTGTTTGACAATCCCAGCCGTTTATACATAATGACGGCGATTGTCATTACGGCTACATAGGGCAGTCCTTCCGCAAAGTAGAGTGTAGGAATCCAGTTCCAGGGATTTCTACGCTTTACCGACATACTGTGATTGGTATCTCTTATTGTCATCATGGTATTGATCTTAGAATTATTCGTATTGTTTTTCAAGCACACTACCAGGATAATAGTGGGATAAAATGTCTTTATAGTTGTATCCCTGTTCACCCATAACTGCCGCACCTATCTGGCAAAGTCCTACTCCGTGCCCCCAACCTGCTCCGGTGAAAGTGAAGCGGGTGGGTACTTGACCCTCTTCCCCTTCTTTGTCAACCACGAATGCGGAACTATAAAGATGGGAAGGGGATAAGGTACGGCGTATTTCCAGTTCTTTTCCGATAATAAGCGTTTGTAAAGTACCTACAATCTTTAATCGTACAAGACGTCCGGAAGTTCCCCGTTCGACAGGAATCAAGTCTATGATTTCTCCGAAATTGATTCCCGAACGTTTATGGACCAGTGCTGAAAGTTCTTGTTGGGTATAACTGACTTTCCAACGATAGAAGTCTATTGTTTCCTGATCATAGTTGTTGAGAACCTGGCTCAGCACTCTTTTATCTTGCGTATTGCAGAAAGCGGAAGGTGATGTACGTATCCATTTTTCTGCTTCTTTTTCTATCGTCAGGTCGGGCAGGTGGATTGCAGAGGCATCACGTTGACCGGTCAGGTATGGATGCCTGACATTTTCCCAGCAATTTTGGAACTCTTCAAAAGCGCCGCCGCAACATTTGGAAAAACGTGTGTCACAGATTTCTCCTTCGTATACAAGCACCTCTCCCCTGGTAGAAGATACGGCTTCGATAGCTTGTGGGGTGGAAGTACGGGTAATTCCCTGATAACGTTGACAATGATCATCGGCACAAACATCAAAGTGTGTATGTGCTTCATGATCGTACCATTTGATGAGTGAAGCATCAGAAGTAGAGGAGGAAGAACCGACTGTGTTTTCTTTTCGTGTAGCCATCCCTAATGTTTCATCCTTCATTCTTAATTCTTCATTTAGAATGTTTCTCGTTCTTAATTTATGAACCAGCCAACTTCTGGAAATGACTGCATGTGCTTTTAAGAGACTTAAAGAAGCAGTGGCACTCATTTCCGATGAAATCACACTAGTCAGATATTCTTCAATGGAAATTACATTGATAGCTGTTAGCCTCTCCTCTTCAACGATTATTTTCAGACTCCCTTTGAATCTTTGTGTTTCTTTGCGTTCCCAATGGAAATTGATGCCGATGGTAACATCTTTTAGCTCAAAGAAAGTATCAGTATCCTGTATGGGAGAGAATGATAATTCATTATATGCTTTCCCTTGCCAGTATATCTTTCCTTTTTGAAAAACAGCCTTTTGTATCCCTGATGCCATCGTGCCATCGGGGGTAACGAAGCTTTCCGGGAGAAAGAACTCGATTTCTTTTCCGGAAAGGATACCGACTGTTATCTGAGGTTCTTTCATAATGCTGCCTTTATGCGTTCTGTAATTTTTATAAACTCATCCTGAGGCATAGAAACTTCCCGACGGATTTCATATATCTTCTCGGGAGTCAGTTTGGGAAAATCTTCTTCCCGGACAACAGGAAATATGCCATTCATTTCGGCAATAGCCGGGCTGATAAGAATTTGTTCATCTCCTTCTGCATAATAACAGTCCGGACGGTGTTTGCTACGCAGGAAGATCATGCAGTGATAACGCAGTGTCAAATCTTTCAATTCAGATTCGTAGTATCCTTGGAAAAAATCTTTATGTTTTTCCAAACCGTACCAGGTAAGGATATTCATCATTGGTTCTTTTCCGTTTTTATCAGCAGCGAGTATATCGTAAAGCTGCTTGAATGTACGTGACATTGTTGCTTTGTCCTTTGTCTGGATAAGAATTGCAGTGACTGGATTGTCAATCGAATGTATTTCTACATTACTCTTCTCAATCAACAATTCTTTGTGCCAATCCGCACTTAGTGCACCTTCCAGTTCCTCCTCTTTTCCGCAAGCCTGAAAATGAGCATGGTCCGGAGCAGATGCTCCGCATTCGGGACCATTGTATAAAATGAAGTTCTCTTGCAGCAAACTGGAGAAATCTATCATATCATCGAAACGTTGGGCGATGGATTGTGGTGTATGTTTTCTGTCGATAATTGTCAGATGCTGTTTGAATATGGGGTAAGGATTTACCAATATCTGATAATTTTTATAGCTGACAAAATTTTGTTCCTGCGGACGGTTTTCCTGGCATAGAAAGCAGGGGCGTGCATGAATGGATGAGGTGTCTGTCTGCGCAGTAGCCGAAAGTATGCGTTTGGGATTAGGAAAGGTATATACAAGCATATCGAAATCCTTTCCGGCCAGACTCATTTTTTTCATTTGCTTTCGGTACTCTTCCAATGCTTGATAGTTCTGTTTGGCAAGTTCCCATGAGCGAGTCTGTTCTTCAATTAATTGTAGGATTGCTTTTTGAGGTTTCAGCTTTATTTTATTTACTTGAATCCTCCGTTGCAATTCCCATGTGCGGATACGATCTTTGTATACATTATTCTGGTTAACCTTTTCGATGGCTAATGCAGCGTCCGAATTACCTTCCCAGCGGCGACAGAGATAAACGACATCATATATCCTGCCTATCTGATAATTGCTTGAAATGCATAGTCCGAGTGCATAGTCTTCTCCATAGCTGGTATTCGGAACGTTGATTTCCCGGAGGAGGGGAGTATAGAAGGCACGGGGAGCCCCCAGTCCATTGATGCGTAAAGCGTTATTGCGACCATTCTCGGGAGTCCATTCTTTGTGGTCTATGATGCCGGGCGCCATTTCTTTCATGTTGAAGTCCGTCATCATATAGGTACCGATTACCATGGCACAGTTTTGTTCATAGAAAGCGTTTACCATGATTTGCAAAGTATGCTCGTCTTTGTATACGTCGTCACTGTCGAGCTGGATAGCGAACTTGCCGCATTTCTCGTGATGGATACCTGTGTTCCAACATCCTCCGATACCGAGATCATTTCTTTCGGGGATTATATGAACCAGCCGATGATCAGTACATAACTCCCGAAGGGCTTCTGTGGTTCCGTCTGTAGAATGATTATCGATTACGATGACATTGAATGGAAAAGAGGTTTGCTGGTTCAAAGCGGAGCGGACCGCATCTCTGATAGTACGGATACGGTTGCGTACGGGAATAATGACAGATGCTTCATATTCGAAAGTAGAGGCTGAAAAGTTGACTGACTGAAAACAGGGTTCCAAATATCCGCCGATAGCTTTCAGATGTTCGCTGCATGCCTGTTCCATTTCTATCTGCACCCGGCGATTTTTCGGGTCTACATAGTCGAACTGTTTCTCACCGCTTTTCCGGGTATCGTTTTCTATTTCTGTATATAGATATTCGTTGATATGTACCAGTTTTTTCTTTTGAGAGATTTTGAGGCGTAAATCATATAATCCTGCATACTGATAGTCTTCTTTGGTAGTCTTTACCATTTTTTTGAAAACCTCGCTTTGGAAAAGCATGACAGAACCGAAGTCAAAGTCATCACGCAGGCTGCCGAATTGATAGTCGATAACGGGAGCCGCTTTCCGTATACCATTCACTTGCTGATAACGGTCGGCATATACCATGCCTGCCTGCGTCATTTCCATTATTTGAACCATTCGTTCGAGAGCGAATAATCCCAGTTTTAGTTCAGTATGCTTGGTGTAAAGTAAGGTATATGTTCCATTTGAATAGGAAGCGATCGCTTTCATCGCTTCTGTCGACTGGATATTCGCTATAGAAATCAGCTCACATCCGGGTAGACAGATATCGGTAGCTTCCGGTACCAGCAAATAGATTTTATCTACCAATTCCGATGTGCGTAATTCTTTAACTGTCTGTGCCGTTTCTTCCTGTCTGCAAAAAGGCAGGAAACAGTTGATTGTAATTTTCATCTTTAATTTTTTATTTAATCGGGAGAGTTTGCAGATACTTTTACTTTGTCTTTCCTTTTTATTAGTATGCAAAGTCCTGAAAAGGTGAAGAGAGCATTAAGTATAAGCAACTCGTAACTAATCTGATATCCGTTGAACCAGGCTTCCGAGTGACTTTGTAATATGTAGCAAAGTGCAGGAGAAAGAATAGCTACCAACGGAATATATTTATCATAAACTTGTTTCTTGGTAAATATGCCAAAAGCGAATAACCCGAGAATAGGACCATACGTATAGCTTGCCAAGGTATAAATAGCATCAATGACACTGGTATTATTCAGGAGATTGAATACAAAAATAACAATTCCCATAATAACGGCCATACCGATATGAACATGTTTTCGTATTTTGCTGAGAATCGCATCCTCTTTCTTATGGGCATTGAGAATATCTACTGTGAAAGAAGTTGTCAGGGCGGTTAGTGCCGAACCGGCAGCAGAATAGGCAGAGGCTATTAACCCGATAATAAACAAGATGCCCACCATTCCGGGAAAATAGTTTCCGGTAGCAATCATGGGAAATAATTCGTCGCTTTTAGCCGGATTTTCTATGCCTTGCCGGGCTGTGAATGTATAAAGCAATACTCCCAACATCAGGAAAAGCAATATCACGAAAAACTGTGAAATGCCACTGGTGATCATATTCTTTTGTGAATCCCGGAAGTTCTTGCAACTAAGGTTTCGCTGCATCATGTCCTGATCGAGCCCATTCATGGCAATCACAGTGAATACGCCTGCCAGAAACTGTTTGAAGAAATATCGTTTATCATTTACATCATCGAAGAAAAACATTTTGGATAAATCGCTATCCGAAATGGTGCTGATTAAACCGCCGAAATTCAAATGCAGGCTCGAAGAAATATAATAAATACAAAGCACAACAGAGACGACGAGGCAAAATGTTTTCAGCACATCAGTCCAGATCAATGATTTTACTCCTCCCCGGAATGTGTAAAGCCAGACGATAAATACGGTAAGAATCACATTTGCCAGGAAAGGAATGCCGAAGGGCTCGAAAATAAGCAGTTGTAAGGTCAGGCATACCAGAAATAACCGTACGGCTGCTCCTAACATTTTGGAGATGAAAAAGAACCAGGCACCGGTTTTGTAGGAGGAAGTTCCGAATCGGTTCTCCAGATATTCATAGATGGAAACCAATTTCATCCGATAGAATAAAGGGACAAGTACAAAGGCAATGATGAACTGTCCGACGATGAATCCCAACACCATCTGTAAATAGGAAAAGCTGCTGGCTTGTACCATACCCGGCACCGATACAAAGGTGACTCCCGAAATAGTAGAACCAATCATGGCAAAAGCAACGATATACCATGCTGATTTACGATTCCCGACAAAGAATCCTTCATTGTCTGCTTTGTGTCCTGCTATGTAGGAGATGGTAAACAAGATCACAAAATAGGCAATAATCGTAACAGATAAGATGATTGGACTCATAGCTGCTGTTTAAATTCGTTTGTGGATGAAATCATCCGAAACTCTTTTTACTTCTTTGCTGACAAATGTAGGGAATTTAATCTATAAACTTTTATTCTTGTTCGTTTTTTCTTCCCGGAGTGCCTCCTGTTGCGTTTTTTGAGGAACTCCAGTTCGATTTTAGAGCCGACTTTAGCTCCGGTGATTTCTTTTCAAGAGATACACCCTGGTTTCTTACTCCTTCGTTATGCATCTTGTCGGAGTAAATGCATTTGTCTATGATTCTTGGTTTTTCTTCATTGGTGGTTATGGCCAGATAGCCTCCATCATTGTTTATTCGTGGGAAAGTGGATATTTGTATGATATTATTTTTATCAGCTTTGTGTTTATTGATAAGTGTGGCAGCAGATTTTGTCAGACAGATATACCCATGAGGAGGAAAGTCCAGCCTTTGATTCTTGTCCGGATGCTTCAAGATGGCAGTTGTCGTGGTTTGCGTTGTACCGGAACCATTGTCAATGTACCTCAATAGTTTTAATGACGGGACCGAAACGGTGGAATTGGATGGATTGTAAAGCTCTATGTATTCTGCACCATATGTTGCGTTGTCATACATGATTTCATTTAACAATAATAGATTCTTTACTTCTTCCGGGTAATCGGGGAGAACGGGCTTTTCCGGTGTTTCAGGTTCTTCCGGATGATCCGGTGTTTCCCCCGGTTCCGTAGTTGTCTCCACATCATTGGATAATTGTATATGATGGAAAGTAAAGCCGTCACAGCGGGTCTTTGTGTAAACACAGTATATGCCACAACAGACGGAATTTTGTATGCTGCTGTCTTTGATCTGTTTTTCTTTCGTATATTCTTCTTCTGACAGCAACCGTGTCCAGAAAGTCCAGTATCCATTGTTGTCGCATTCTACTTTGACATAAAGTTTAGGTGAGCTGTTCCCCTTCATAAGCTCTCTGCCGGAAGCTAACAGTTTTAATTCTGCCCCGTTCTGCCGATAAAGTGCCACGTTGTCTTTGGCTCCTCCTATCTGAATAAAATATCCGGTTAATTCACCGGAAAGGACATTTGAAGAGGAAGTAAGATAAAAACGGGCATAATTGTTGGCAGAAGGATTAAATGTCAGACGTACTCCAAACTCCCATCGGGTATTTGGGACGGAAGAAGACGGAAATGTGATGTAGGCTGTGCCGGCATCTTCTTCCGGATCATTGAGATGTACTCCTTCTTTGGTATTAATGGTAAATTTATCTGTTTCTCCTGTCCAGGGAAGTTCGGCTGTAGTGGTGTCTTCTCCTGTTTCTTCCTTTGTGTCTTCATCGGGCGGAGGTGCACAATTGTAGAATGCAACCATGAAAAGACTCAAAAGAATCAGGGCTTTACAAACTTTCATACGGTTATAATTATAGTTGTTATCTTTTTTACCGTATTTGTTTGTGTGTTACGCAGAGGCAATTGCGGTGTGGATAATTGTTTAATGAGGCAAAGATAAGGTATAATGTTGAATAAATAAAAGATAGCTACTTTAGTTTTGCATACATATGTCGTTTAATGAAAAGAGTTGCCGCAGGTCTGTTGTAACAAGACTTGGGGCAACCCTTTATCGATTATTCAAAACGCGGCATCACATATTTATCTGTATAAGAAGTGAAAGTAATACCGGGCATATAATGCGTATTCGATTCATTTTCCAGTTTCTTTATCAGTGAATAATCATCCGCATTCAAAGCATAATAATTATCAGAGGCCGGGCTGGTCACCCGAACTGTCCAGTCGAACATATTGCCTATGATAGTCAGTGCATCCGTTTCGGGATTGAATGCAGGAATGCCTGTTTTCACTATATCGTATGTGCGGCTTCTCAGCACGTAAAAGGCGTTATTGACATCTGTCAGAAAGGCAAGCGTCTTTTTGTTTCTGAATTCCGTCAGATATAGGTGCTCTAATGTCAGTCCTTCGGGTAACGGAATAGCGCGGACATAAGGGCGTCCTTTCACCTGTTTCAGATGGAACAGACGACGGTCGGCATCCAGCAGAAGATATCCTTCATCGTATTCCTTCTTCACCGTAGGATTTCCTACAATCTCAATGGCAGGAAAATGAAAATCTTTCTTTGCCATCGCTTCTGTGAACTGAAGGCTTTTTTCTGCATTTACACTGTTCGAAGCCATATCGATAAACTCAATACCTTTGGACGTAATGCGGAATACATCATCCGGCATCTTCAGGTCCACACGTCCGGACATGGACTCCAACAAAGGATAAAGACCGATAGAAGGAGTATTGATATCCGTAGGTACACTGCGGAAATTGAAGTTTTCCGTCTGTACGATTTTCGGAGTGACGGCTATCCCGTTAATTGTATCCGGGAAGCGTTCGTCGGACATCAATTGGCGGAAATAAAACATGGGGAGGATACTGTCGAAGGCCGCTTCGGAATAAATATTTCCGGCAGCATCGCGACGTACGGTTCCTTTTCCTTCTTCCTGTCCCATTAAGGCAAAGTCGCCGATCACGAAACTATATAGCGTAAAAGGAGTCTTCTCCGGTTTTACAACAAAGAAGTTGTAACACCAAGGCAACTGCCAGAGAAGCAGGAACGCGATGGTGACATATAATAGTATGGTACTGAAACGTTTCATCTTTATTTAATTCTTCATTTTTAGTTCTTCATTCTTCATTCTCTTAGTCCTGTTTTCCCGCTTTGAACCGCACTATGGAAAGCCATGAGAAAGAAGCGGTCAGCAAAGTATAAACCAATAGATACGGGAGGAACTTGTTGTAAGCTTCCGGTGTGGGCGACAGAAAGAAGATTCGCAGTAATAGCACGGCGATAATGAGATTGATGATTCTGCGTTTCCATGCCGGCTCGAGACAGATCCATGCGACGAGCAGGTATCCGGAAATACCGGCAAGATACCACGTAAGGGCAGTCAGCAATATATGATTCTTCAGTTCGTGAGCCAGCACTCCGCTTAGATAAATTTCCATCAGCAGGAAGTTGGAAGCAAAGCAGACAAGCAGCAACACTAAACCGGAGAACAGCATATTGCCCGTCATCTTCAGTTCGGGATAAGGCAGATGCAGGGTCAGCTTCAGACATTTGCGCTGCATCTCGGGGACGAACTGCACGATAGCCATCAGTACTCCGGCAATCAGGGGAATGTATTGTAACATCTCGATGAATATGGCGTCCCGTTGCATCATGACTTCCCATACATGCGCAGCGCCTTTCATTTCTACTACCCGGTTGATACGAAGCATACAGTAGCCTGTAAAACCGAGTGTCGTGATCACGGCAAGTAGAAAATACCACCGGGTCTTTATCCATTCTTTATAAAATATAGCGTACATTCTTTTGGAATTTTGATTGGTGAATTTTGATTTGTGAATGATGGAAACTTTAGTATTTACCGGTCAGACCGATGAAGGCGTCTTCCAGATTCACATGTTCGCTATGCAAGTCCGTATAAGGCACTGACATTGATTTCAGTTTCGCTTCTGCCTCTGCAGGCGGAAGGAAGGAGAATGTTTCCAGCGTATTCCTCATAACGGAAGGATGATAGAAATCATCGGATGCGGGAAGTTCGTAACCTTCGGGAACGGTACATGTGTAGCGACGTCCTTCTTTCAGTAATTCATCAATCGGTTTCTGAATCAGAATCTTTCCGTAGTCCATCATGATACAGTCGTCTACCAGTCGTTCCATATCCTGAATAATATGCGAGGTCAGGAAAACGGTTTTGCCTTCGGAGCGGGCGTAATCACGAAGATAATCCACAAACAGGCGGCGATAGCCGGGATCGAGTCCGAGTGAGAAATCATCTAATACAAGGAGTTCGGGATTCTGTGCCAGAATCAGTCCGAGAGCCACTTGTGAACGTTGGCCGCAAGACATGCGTGAGATACGCTGTCCGGGAGCTACTTTCAGCTTGTTCATCAGCTCATAGTAAGCCTCTTTTTTCCATTGGCCCGGGTAAAAGGCTGCGTAGAACTTCTCTATCTGCGTGATGGTCATGAATTGATACTGTACGTGCCCTTCGATCAGCAGTCCGATGTTGCGGCGCAATGTCGGAGCCATCGTCTGTATCTCCTGCCCGAAGATACGGCATTCTCCGGAGCGTGGTTTCAGATAGCCGCTCAGGATGTTGATGGTCGTGGTCTTTCCGGTACCATTCTTGCCCAGTAGTCCGAGGATGCGTCCTTTGGGGACTGTGAAACTAAGATTCTCGTAAATCAACCGTTTGCCGTAATAGTGCGTCAGGTTGTTACATTCTATAATTTGTTCCATTTTATTATATCAGTTATTCTGTTCAAAAGAAGAGAAGAAAAAGGACGGGAATGATAATGCCGACAATCATTTCTATTCCTCCTCTGCCGATAATACCTTTATTGCCTTTCAGCATGATGACTCCGGAAAGGGTGATGATGATGAGGCCGACTGCGAAGATATCCGCAAAGTAAGTCCACCATTGTCCGGGGTTGTAGTGCAAACGTGCCATTGCTCCGATGAGTGGCCGGCGGGTGACTGACTCGTAGACAGCCTCTCCCGTACTGACGTTTACCTGCAAGTTGGACCCTCCTTTCAGAAATACTTTCATGATGTCCGCTTTCGGGAAATAGTGTTTGGTATAGTTGCCTTCCTCTCCTAATGGTTGTAGCAGGGTAAGTACTTTTTCCTTTTTCATTCCCTCTTTGCCCGGTAGCTTCCCGGTAATCTTATATTCTTTCCGTTCGATGGAGAAGTTTGGATTGATAGTGTCACGATGATTCATTACAATGCCGGAAATGGCATAAATCAAGACCATTCCGGCAAAGAAAAATGATAAATCACGGTGTATCAGTCGACTCCATTTACGGATACTGCTACTCCACTTCATACGAATTAGCTTCCATGAAATAGAAAGACAGATATTCTTTACCGCTGTTCGCTTTCCGGTCTGCTATCTTGGCACGGAAGTCGGCTATGCGGGCTTCGGGAGTGCTGGCTGTTTCACCGCGTGCTTTCTTTTCAGAGTCACATCCGGCTTCTCCGTCGCCATGCTTTTCGGCAGCTTGTGCTTTGAGCTGTGCTTCCCAGTTCTGGAGGTAAGCTTCGTCAATGCGCTGTTCTTTCAGTGTTCCGGTGACGCGGACAATGGAGTTCACACATTTCGGGTCGAATGCTCCCAGTGTGCCGGCTTCTACGCGGATCACTTGTGTGTCGTCACTACCCATCAGGAAGATTTTCTTGGCACCATGCTTGCAGGTATGTGTGCAAACACCTTCGATGGTTACTTCTTGTCCTGCCAGACTTTCGGCATTGGCAAGAAGAGAGTCAATTTCTAAAGCAGACGATGTAGTCTGTTCTGTTGTTGTGTCCGAGGAACTTTTCTGCTGTTTGTTTCCACAAGAGGTTCCGATGAGGGCAACCGCCAGTAGGGCGATTGCGATGTTTAGTCTTTTTGTTTTCATTGTTATAGCTTGTTTTATATATAGTTTAAAATTTTATTCTGCTGCTTTGTCTCTTACGCAACGGAGTTGCTGACCGGACTTCATGCTGATGTAACTTAATGACAATCTGCCTTCCGGATATTTAGCGGAGGTAAATGTACTCATCAATCCAAAGAACTGGATGTTCGTGAGTACGTTTGATGCATTGTACGCTGGCTTATAGGCAGTTGAAGTCATATAATTATTCAAGGCAGGTTTATTATACCATTCTGTTTTTGTACTGGTAGCACTGGATATTACAGTCTTCTGATAACTGGGAGTGGCAGTGAAACTTGTCATCATACGAGTTCCGGAGAATTTGTAATTGAGTCCGGCATCAATCAGGGATTGAATTTTGGCTCCGTCATAGCCACTATCATAGAAGAGGGCATCTTGACTATTATCCGGTGTTTTACCATCGGCATCAGCTGTAGTTTTACCAACAAGATTGAAGTATTCGATACGTGTCGGTATATGCCAGCCTTTCGGACAAATTCCTTGTGCTCCTTCAAAAGTATTATAATTGCTTTCGGTTATAGTTTTACCAAGTGCGGCTTCCATATCGTATAGATAGCCCAGCTCTTTTACAGAAGCATTGTCTGTTAGTGCGGTTGTTGCACCGTCTACGATTTCGTATGGATACCAAATATGAGAATCTGCTGTCGGGTCACTGGATGGAGTATATCCTTTAGGCAGATAGCAAAGTGGTTCAGCCATCCATATTGTACCGTTAGCAAGAGTTACAGTATTATACTTTACTTCGTCATATAAGAAATAGTTTTCGTCCAGATGCTCTTCAAAAGGAACCGTATTATCTGCTCCGATTTCTCCTTCCTCCGTCCAGTTTTCTATTTCACCACTGAGCGTCACAATGATATCATCGGACAATACACGGACATTGACACTATATTGACCACCTTGAACTAACGTTGTAGATGTGAGTCTTTGCGTCAAAGTATTATTGTCTGAAGTTGTTACAGCAAGAGTGAATGCAACCGTCTGTGGAACTACGATAGCACGGTAAGTGGTGTTTTTTGTCACCTGTTGTGTTGTGACGTTTGCTGCCGCGGCACTCTCGCTTGCGGTTACTTTCATGGTAGCCAGATCGATATTGGCAGTGGGAACAGCCCCTCTGAGAACTACCGACGAAATATCTAAATGAGTATCGTTTGTCACATTAATGACCATTTTGGTAAGCATGTGTTTGAAGACCATGCTGATTGAGTTAGCCGAAGGAAGTACTTCGGATTTGCTTGCCGCCATAAAGTCGGAGATTCCGTACTTATCGCTCTGGTCTGCATGCACGGTAAATGAAGTCGGTACACCGGCTGAGGTATACGGATAATAAGCCACGAATGAAGACTTGTCGGCCCCTTCGGGATACCATTTCAGACTTCCGGCAAAAGCACCGTCATTGAAAGTCATAAGCTCATTCTTAGCATATTCCGTACCGTCTTCTTTAGTGATACTCAGACCAATCTGGTCCTGATTCTCGAAGTTGACTTCTGTGGCACGCGTAATAATAGGAGTGATAGTCACCCGGTCGACCGATGATACAACTCCGTTCTCTTCTTCTTGTTGGCAGGATGCCAGAAACGCTGCTGCCAGCACAAATAATATCCCCTTTTTCATCATTAGATAGTTTTATATTATGTAAAAGAATAAATTTAAAAAGTATAACCTAACTTAATCGTTTCGTTCCAGCGGCTCGAACCTTCTATATACCGGAGGTTGAAGCCGTGTGTATAGCTACCCTGAACTTCCGCATAAATTCCCCGGTTGAAGTTATAGCGTAATCCGAGATTGAAAGTTGCCTGGGAAGCCGTTGCATATTCGTTTTGCAGATTGTAGTAATCTGTCAGACGATATGGAGGATTACCGGGTTCCGTATTCGTTTCGGCAGTCCTGTTTTTCTCGCTGGAGTTTCCTGTCGAGAAAGAGACGGCTGCTTTCAAATCTAACTTTCCCGTATGGAGCACTCCGGAAACATACGTCCGGCTGCAAAACATCTTTTGTGAAGCTACATAAGGATACATCTGGGTAGTGAGTTGTTTGAAGGTGGAGAGATACGTTCCCAAACGCAGTTCTCCCCGACGACTCATTAGTTCATATTCGGGATTGGCCGTGAAAACTTCTTTTTCGAAGATACGGTTCGAACCATGAATATGAGTATTTGTCACTCCGTTGACAGTCTCTTTGCTCAGCACATTCTCATTGTTGACCAGATGAGACCATTGCAGATTGAATCGGATAAAATGCTCGTTACTGCCTTGCCTGAAACGATAGCTGATGTGAGAAGTGATCCGGTCAGTGGGAAATTTGAACCAGATGGTTTCTCTTTCACCGGCAGAGCCGGAAGAATGGGTGTATTCAATATCACCATAGAAGCCCTTCCATTGAAACTGTAGTGCTCCTCCGTGTGATAACTCCTTGATAGGGAAACCGCTGATGCCCGATTCGCTCAGGTGAATGCCACTGCCATTCCATGTTTCGTAGGCTCCGTACATCAATCCTTTGTCCAGAAAAGCATTGTACAGACTTTCTGCCGTGCCGATTACTTCCGCTTTGACTGATTCGCTGTTTTTACCGAAAATGTAGGAAAGCCCGATGGCCAGTTCTCCCGAATGATACATGATGCCGGGAGCCACTTGCAGATCCAGCCGGTAATTGGTATGACGCACATCTTTTCGTTTGGAGTAGTTGGCAGAAGCAAAGTCTATCTTTCCTCCCAGACGCCAGTTCGGGTTCAGATTGGTGGCTATACCTCCCATAAAGGAGTAAGTTTGCAGGTCTTTGCGTCCGGGTGTGAACTCCAGAATATCTACAGGATAAAATCCGGGATGAATAAACATAGAACCGCTCATATCCTTGCCGGAAGTGTGGTCGAACGAGAATGATCCGATTAAAGAGTAATCTTTCAGATGCGTAATGGACTTCGCTGTCGCTCCGGCACTCCACGTCTTGCTTGCCTCGTAAGAGTTGCGGAAGTCACCCTGATTATTGCTGCCATACAATTCGGCATAGGAGGCGTTCGTGTTCTCCATCATGATACCTGTGACATTGGCTCCGGCGTTCCATGAGTTGCGTCGTTCTACTATGTCATAAGTCTGTGCCGATATTCCGGACACGATACACAGCAGCAGACATTCTATATAGATTCTTTTCATATTACTCATGCAATGATGGTTTATCCCGTTCATAAAAATCGGTAGAAGAGTTGTTCGTATCTACCATTACCTCATAGCCTGCCTCCTGCGTGGCCTCTTCGTCTATATGGCGATATAGGCTGCGTCCGCTGTACGTTGCACTTTGGGTGACGTAGCCGGCATCAATAGAAGGGGAGATTCTCTTTTTGTTGCTTGAAGAACCGCCATAATATACTTCCGCTCCGTCAATCACCCAGTCCAGAGGAATCTTTATGACCTGGTCCACTGTGCTTCCGGGCTTTTGTATGACGTTGCCCGCTCCAAGAACATAGTCCTGTATGGTAGTCTCTTTAGCCTTGAAGATGATGGTGGCGGGAGAAAAAATCGAGTAAGAATACGCATTGGCTTGTCCTGTCTTTATGACTACATTCAGGTGATGGTCCGGTGTGATTTGATCGCCCGGAGCCGGATGGTACAGCGTATTCGGGAAATAAACATTGTTATAGCATACAAAGTACCCGGGTTTGTTCAGGTTGACAGATTGCGGGTATTGCGCCGCATGATCGATCGCTCCGTTGATGGCAATGACTGCATCTTCACCCGGTTGGAGGGGGAACGATTTGCCGGTACCGCCAAACTGCCAGATGCACTGGATTACGGGGGCGAAATCGGGGAAGATCGTTGCTCCGGTCATCTCGTCTTGTGTCACCCATACATTGGTAGAGTGTGAATTATAAGGATCGAGTGCTCCAAAGCACAAGCTGTCGAGGTACTGTATTTCCGAATCGTTGTTGTGCAGGATGATGTATTTGTCGGACTGATAATCTCCTTCCAGTGGCAGCTTTTTGCATCCTCCGCAATAGATTTCTTTGATAATGATTGTTCCGGCTCTGGAATGAGTCAATGGAAGATTGAAGGTCATGTCGCTGTTGACCAGTTTCACATTGTCTGCCAGTCCGTTGAAGATATGCGTTCCATTCTTGTCGCTGACCTGTATGCGGTATATACCATTGGTCAGTGAAAATTGTGCCGTTCCCTTCTTGTCGGTCTTTGTCCGATAAGAGTTGCCACGGTCCACATCCTCTATTTTCACAGTCACTCCCTCCCGGAGATATTCAGCGTATTCATCCGGATAAACGGCGGTGACTTGCAGCGTATGCAGCTGGTCATCATAAGGATTGGCCTTGTCGATGTCCGTGCATCCGGCTACGGCATAAACAACAGTTATTAATAATATGTATATAGATCGCTTCATAAGTTTAAAATTTAACGCGGCAAGTGAGTCCGTAATAGAAATCCGGAGTGAAAACGGCACTGACACCGGTTGCATACGATTTCACATACGGTCGTGAGTTGGTAAAGTTAATAGCATTGAGAGACAGAGATACATGGTCACCGATCTCTTTGGTGATATTAATATTGGCGGAGAAATAAGGATCATATCCATCTGCGGCAAATGTATAAGCGTTGCCCGACTTGCGTATCAGATGGGCAAATTCCGGATTTCCGGCTTCGGCCTCGGTAAAAGGATGCACCTCATTGTTCAGGTCGAGATATGCCACCGGATAGATGGCCGTATAAGAATTGCCGTCATAAATACTTCCTCCTGTTTTTGTATGATTGTCCTGACTGACATTGAAAGCATATTCTCTGCCGTTGTACTCGGATATGTTTTGCGACCGCTTCACCAAAGAAGCTTCCAGCCTGCATGATATAATCAGTCTGGCTTTGGGGATACGGGTAATCGCTGTGATATTTGCATCCAGTGAGTGTGTGCGTTTGCCGTTGGCTGTTGCTGATGGATTGTCGCCATTGGCATAAATACCTACATATTGGTACGAACGGTTGGCAAGGCTGGTGTGCGACCATCCGTTCTGATAATAGTAAGATAGCGAATTGTCAATGTATTTGCTATACGTATAGGCGGCATCTACCCGGATTTGTGTACGGATAGGAGTTATTTCCGGAAAGTCGACAATCATTTCGGCTCCTCTGCGGACTACATCCGTTCCATTATCCGGTGAAGCAGATTTGACAAATGTCTGATCTGTTACTTTTACGTCCATCGGTGTCCAATAGCTGGATTCGTTTTCCCGTATATAGACCATTCCCGTCTGGTTGTCCACATTGATCTGCGGATTGGCGGGCATGCTGAATCCGTCCGGCAACTGAAGCACATTGTATGAAAACGGAGTATAGCTGTTGGTATATTTATAAGGCAGTTTCGTTCGGTTGAAATATCCGACCAATGAAACTTTTGTCCGGCCCATGTTCATGTCAATACCTAGTTCCGCATTCTGATTCCGCTGCCAGCGCAGCTTTTCGTTGTGTAGCAACGTGTATGGCTGACTGTAATAGATGTAGGATGACTCATTATTATTATAAGAAAGCCCGAATGTCTGGATATCCCGGTATTCCTGTCTGGGATACAATACATAGTACGACGGCAGCTTTTCGGTAATTCCCCATCCGCCCCGGATGGAAATGTGGCTGTTCAACTGCCATTGGGCATTGAAACGGGGAGATACCGTATTCAACTTCTCATACTGTGTACCGCTGATGAACAGATTCTCCCAACGTACGCCTGCCATGAGTCTTACCATTGTGCTGCCGACAGGGAATGATAAGTTTTCTTCTGCATAAAGCGAAACATTGTGCATGTACGGATAAGATGTGTACGGACGCGGACGATATCCGTTAGGAGCTAACGAAGGGTCCTGATAGTATTCTCCCTCTCCTGCGTTCCCTGTCCCTTTCCATTGAACACCGGCCTTCAGATTGCTGTTCACATGGTTGAACCGTCGGTTCCATTCATATTTCAGTGATGCGGCGTAATCCAGTTCTTTGGAATCGATGATCTGGTCGGCAAAAAAAGTATATGGTAATTTGTTGGCAATGAAGTAGCCTTCTTGCCCGGTGTGAACGGCAGGGTGTTCGGACGCGTAAGAATAGAAGGTATGCGCGTGCGAGTGATTGTCATTGAAGTATACGGATGCGTCAAGTTTGAGGTTGGTGACCCATGACTTGTTGAGCAACCATGTCAATGAGGTGTTTGCCCGAAATACATTGTCTCTTACTTTCGTGTATTCTCCGGTGTATGCATCAGGATCGTCCTTGGTGTTCATACCTCCAATGTTGCCGGTGAATCCGACGTCGAATCTAAGTACTTTGCGGAATGTATTGCTATAGCCGGCAGAGAATCCTCTTCGTGTATAAGATGTATAGGGTGAAGTTAATTTCTGAGTGGCTTTGGTCCATTCGCCGCTGATGTTGACAGTACCTTTGTCATTCCCTAAATCCAGTCCTTTAGAAAAGGAAACCTGTTCTGTACGGGGATTGACAGACAGGAGAATATTCCACGGGGTCTTGCCTTTTTTGGTATGTATCTTCACCATGCCGCTGTTCAGGTCTCCGTATTCTGCCGAAGGTACTCCTGTAACGACTTCGACCGACTCGATATCTGCTACACTAATGTTGCGGGTGTCTATTCCGCTCATGTTGCCAAAAGAGGAATTGTTGCCAATGCGTACGCCATCCACTTCTACTGCCGTACCGAATGCCGCGTTACCTGCAGACGAACCTCCGTCTCTTAATGAAAATACATTGTTGTTGGTCAGGTTCGGAACTTTCGTTTTCCCTCCCGGAAGAAGGGAAGAGATATCGCTTACATTAGATACCTGCAAGTGTTCCAACGCATTACTTCCGATGACAAGAGTTGTATTCAGTTCGCTTTTGGGAGCCTGTGCGGTAATCACCACATCATCCAATGCGAGCGTATTTTCTTTCAACAGTATTTTTAATCCTTTTATAGGATGGTTCACATCCACTTGAACTGTGGCCGGAACATAGCCGAGGAAGGAAACTTCCAGATTATACTTGCCTTCCTGTACTCCTTGTATCGTGAATTCTCCCTTTTGATCGGATATTGCCCACAAATAGGTACCTTTGATCAGGATGGATGCACCGGGTAATGGAGAACCCGCCCTTTCGTCGGAGATACGACCGGAGATAGAATAAATGTTGGGGCTGGCTTCAATTCTGAAAACAGTGAAAGAAAGAAGCAAGCAAAGCATTATTTTAAGTGCAGAAGATCTCATAGAACAAATTTTGTGCAAATTTCGCTCTATATCGCCAATGGTACAATCGCAAATAATGGTTAATTTTAGGTATATGAGTACCCATAAATAGGTATAGCTTGATTCCGTTTCCTGCTTTTTCTCTCCAAGTGAATTAAACATAGGTTTTGCTCCCATGCTCTCACTGTCTGTCTGTATCCCTTTGTTCATCGGTGTTTCAGCTATGGTAGCAACTGTGGTAGCAGAGTGGGAGCAAGCGTTTGCTCTCACTCTGTTTTTGTCCTGTAGTATATTGTTTTCCTGATGTTATTTGTTGATCTCTAGTGTGTTAATGCTTGATATGTCAACTATTAATGCTTGATGTCCCGGCTGTTAATAACTGATAAATCAGACGTTAATAGCTGAGACGTCATGCATTATTGGCCGATAAATGGTTCAAGCCTTCTGAAAGAACAGGTGAATTGGAGCAACAGATCCGGTCAACCTGACCGGATGGTGCGGTTCATTCAACTCTATCGACAGGTGTTTCAAAAAGTTTCAAGCGCTTGAAACACTTTGTTCCACCGCTTGAAACACTTTGTTTCATTACTTGAAACAGTTTGTTTCATTGCTTGAAACACTTTGTTCCAAGGCATGAAACACGCTGTTTCAACGGTTGGAACTGAATTTGGAACTACAGGGGAATAGGGAATAGCCTGATGATACTGGAAGATGTGGAAAGAAAGTGTGTGTAGCTTCAAAGCAAACAAAGAAGGCCGGCTTGCTACGCGACAATCGTCACAGTGCAAGCCGACCTTTATTCTGGTCTTATCTATATATCTTATACGTTCTTTACCTTGATCAGGTATTCAGCGATCTGCACGGCATTCAGCGCGGCACCTTTCTTGATCTGGTCACCTACAATCCAGAATGTCAGTCCGTTATCGTTGGTCAGGTCTTTACGGATACGTCCTACGTAGACAGGATCTTTGCCTGCAAGGAACAACGGCATCGGATAATCCTTTTCTGCCGGGTTGTCCTGAAGCACCAGTCCTTCGCCTTTGGCAAATGCTTCGCGGGCTTCTTCCACAGAGATCGGACGTTCTGTTTCCACCCAAATGCTTTCAGAGTGAGCACGTAATGCAGGAACACGTACACAAGTTGCGCTGACTTTCACGTCAGAGTGCATGATTTTGCGTGTTTCGTTATACATTTTCATTTCTTCTTTGGTATAACCGTTTTCTGTAAACACGTCGATTTGCGGAATCAGGTTGAACGCCAGCTGATAAGCAAACTTCTCTACAGTCACAGGCTCGTTGGCCAATACCTGACGGTATTGTTCGTACAGCTCGTCCATAGCGGCAGCACCGGCACCGCTGGCAGCCTGATAAGTAGAAACATGCACGGTTTTTATATGAGAAAGCTGTTCGATGGCTTTCAGTGCAACTACCATCTGGATAGTTGTACAGTTAGGATTGGCAATGACGCCACGCGGACGCTCCAACGCGTCTGCGGCATTTACTTCGGGCACTACCAGAGGTACATCAGCGTCCATACGGAAAGCGCTGGAGTTGTCGATCATCACAGCACCATACTTGGTGATTGTTTTCTCGAACTCCTTGGATGTTCCTGCACCGGCAGAAGTGAAAGCAATGTCTACTCCTTTAAAGTCATCGTTGTGTTGTAAGAGTTTGACCTCGATCTGTTTACCGCGGAAAGTATAAGTTGTTCCGGCACTACGTTTAGAACCGAACAAAACTAACTCGTCCATCGGGAAGTTTCTCTCATCGAGCACGCGCAGGAATTCCTGTCCTACGGCTCCGCTTACGCCAACAATAGCTACTTTCATCTTTTTCTTTTGTTAAATGTGAATACTGTATTTATCTTCCAGTTCTGACGAATAGGATAGATTTGGCTGCAAAATTATAACATTTTGCCATATAAACCGCATTTTTGTCGAAGAATTATTATTTCAATCTATCTACCTATGAATTGGAGGTATGCGAACTTTTTTGTTCCTTTGCATTGAAATCCTAAAACCACGGACCTATGAACCTGTTTGAATTCAATTTAGCGTTACCAATAACTGATCCGACGTGGGTGTTTTTTTTGGTACTAATTATAATTCTGTTTGCTCCGATGATTCTGGGGCGCCTTCATATACCTCATATTATCGGTATGATTCTGGCGGGTGTGCTGATCGGCGAACACGGATTCCATGTGCTCGATCGTGACAGCAGTTTCGAATTGTTCGGTAAAGTCGGACTTTACTATATCATGTTCCTTGCCGGACTTGAAATGGACATGGAAGACTTCAAGAAAAACCGGATGAAAAGTGTTGTCTTCGGCTTGCTTACCTTCCTGATTCCTATGGCGTTGGGTATATGGAGCAGTATGAGCATGCTGGGGTATGGTTTTCTTACTGCCGTATTGCTTGCCAGTATGTATGCTTCCCATACCTTGATTGCTTATCCTATTATCAGCCGTTACGGGTTGTCCCGTTTGCGCAGTGTCAATATTACGATTGGCGGTACGGCGATTACGGTCACTCTTGCCCTGATCATCCTTGCTGTCATAGGCGGAATGTTCAAAGGCACTGTCGACGGTCTGTTCTGGGTATTCCTTGTGGCGAAAGTAGCCTTTCTGGGTTTTCTCATCATCTTTTTCTTCCCCCGTATCGGACGTTGGTTTTTCCGGAAGTATGACGACAGTGTGATGCAGTTCGTGTTCGTGCTGGCTATGGTCTTCCTCGGCGGCGGACTGATGGAGTTTGTTGGGATGGAAGGTATTTTGGGAGCTTTCCTGGCAGGCTTGGTCTTGAACCGTTTGATTCCTCATGTTTCTCCATTGATGAACCGGCTGGAATTTGTAGGAAATGCCCTGTTCATTCCTTATTTCCTGATCGGTGTCGGCATGATTATTGATGTCCGCAGTCTGTTTACAGGTGGCGAAGCGCTGAAAGTGGCGATAGTCATGACGGTGGTAGCTACTTTCAGCAAATGGCTGGCAGCATGGCTCACGCAGAAGATTTACCGTATGCAGTCCAATGAACGCAGCATGATCTTCGGATTGAGTAATGCGCAGGCGGCAGCCACACTGGCAGCGGTGCTGATCGGACACGAAATCATCATGGAGAACGGCGAGCGGCTGCTCAATGATGATGTGCTGAACGGTACGGTCGTGATGATTCTTTTCACCTGTGTGATCAGTTCGCTGGTAACGGAACGCTCCGCCCGTCGTTTTGCACTGAATGAAGATACGCAGCCGGAAGATAAGGGCGTGAAGAAAACGATGGAACAGATTTTGATTCCGGTAGCCAATCCGGAAACGATTGAGAACCTTGTCAATCTTGCGCTAGTCATCAAAGATACCAAGCAGAAGAATGGCATGATTGCCCTGAATGTGATTAATGACAATAACAGCTCGGAGAATAAAGAACTGCAAGGCAAGCGGAATCTGGAAAAAGCGGCGATGATTGCCGCTGCCGCCGATGTCCCGGTGACGATGGTGAGCCGTTATGATTTGAACATTGCTTCGGGAATTATACATACCATCAAGGAATATGAAGCTACGGATGTAGTGATCGGTCTGCACCGCAAGGCCAATATTGTCGATTCTTTCTTCGGAAACCTTGCCGAAAGTCTGCTGAAAGGTACTCACCGCGAAGTGATGATAGCCAAATTCCTGATGCCGGTCAATACGCTCCGCCGTATTATCATCGCTGTTCCGCCTAAAGCCGAATTTGAAACAGGCTTCTCCAAATGGGTAGAGCATTTCTGCCGGATGGGAAGCATTCTTGGCTGCCGCGTACATTTCTTCGCCAACGAACGTACACTGATGCGCCTGCAACAACTGGTAAAGAAGAAATTCAGCGGCACTCCGACCGAGTTTTCCATGCTCGAAGAGTGGGGCGATCTTTTGCTGTTGACCGGACAGGTGAACTACGATCATTTATTCGTCGTTATCTCGGCCCGCCGGGGTTCTATCTCGTATGATCCTTCTTTCGAACGTCTGCCGGCACAGTTGAGCAAATACTTCTCGAACAACAGTCTGATTATTCTGTATCCCGATCAGTTCGGTGATCCGCAGGAGATTGTGTCTTTCTCCGATCCGCGTGGCTACAACGAATCGCAGCATTATGAAAAGGTGGGCAAATGGTTTTATAAATGGTTTAAGAAAAGCTGATGGAAGAGAACTGGCAACAACGGACGGAACTCCTGCTGGGAGAAGATAAAATGAAGCGTATCCGGGCTTCGCATGTACTGGTCGTTGGTCTGGGAGGCGTAGGGGCGTATGCTGCCGAAATGCTTTGCCGGGCAGGAGTCGGTCGGATGACGATTGTAGACGCCGATACCGTGCAGCCTACCAATATGAATCGCCAGCTGCCTGCCATGCACTCTACTCTGGGAATGCCGAAAGCGGAAGTGCTGGCGGCACGATATAAGGATATCAATCCGGATATTGAACTCACCGTTTTACCCGTTTACCTGAAAGACGAGAATATTCCCGAATTGCTGGACTCTGCCAGATTCGATTTTATAGTGGATGCCATCGACACGATCAGTCCTAAATGTTTTCTGATTTATGAGGCGATGAAGCGTCATATAAAGATTGTTTCCAGTATGGGAGCCGGTGCGAAGAGCGATATAACGCAGATACGTTTTGCTGATCTTTGGGACACCTATCATTGCGGGCTCAGCAAAGCAGTGCGGAAGCGTTTGCAGAAGATGGGAGTAAAGCGTAAACTGCCTGTCGTATTCAGTACCGAGCAGGCGGACCCGAAAGCGGTATTGCTCACCGACGACGAACGGAATAAGAAATCTACCTGTGGAACGGTCAGCTATATGCCGGCGGTTTTCGGCTGCTATCTGGCAGAATATGTCATTAAACGAATCTAAGAAGCTATTATGATCAAATTAGAAGGAATAACCAAGAGTTTTGGCTCTTTGCAGGTGCTGAAAGGCATTGATCTGGAAATAAATAAAGGAGAGATCGTCAGTATTGTCGGTCCCAGCGGTGCCGGAAAAACCACCCTGTTGCAGATTATGGGAACGCTCGACGAGCCGGATGCGGGTACGGTAGCGATTGACGGAACTGTCGTCAGCCGGATGAAGGAGAAAGAACTTTCGGCCTTCCGCAATAAGAATATCGGCTTTGTGTTTCAGTTTCATCAGCTTCTGCCGGAGTTTACCGCATTGGAGAACGTGATGATCCCTGCATTTATTGCCGGAGTATCGTCTAAGGAAGCTACCGACCGTGCTATGGAAATACTGGCTTTCATGGGACTCACCGAGCGTGCGTCTCATAAGCCGAACGAACTGTCGGGGGGAGAGAAGCAACGGGTTGCCGTAGCCCGTGCGTTGATCAATCACCCCGCTGTCATCCTTGCGGACGAACCTTCCGGAAGCCTGGATACACACAATAAAGAAGATTTACACCAATTGTTCTTCGACCTGAGGGACCGTCTGGGACAGACTTTCGTGATAGTCACTCATGATGAGGGATTGGCTAAAATCACCGATAGAACGGTACATATGGTGGATGGCACAATTAAAAAAGATTAATAAGGGAACCAAATTTCTAAAAATGGATACCAAATCACTAGAAGGTTGTGTGAGTTCAATCTTTTAGCTATATATTTATAGTCGCTTCTCTACGTAAGTCTGTGAAGATGTCAGTAGAGTGTTTGTTTTGTTTGTGTGTGATGCATTCTTGTCTGGTGTGATAGGAATGCATCTTTTTTTATATATCACAACAAATGTGTTTCTGCCAACCGTAAATAACGTGGGTGCATATCAGTCATAACAAATATAAGGCATGATTCGTTCGAAATCAGCCGAAGTGAATTCCTCGTAAAGTGCCAGTTGCTTCAAATCTCTTAATTTCCCTTTTTTCTTCCGGTATTCCGCAATCACTTTGGCTTGATAGAAGTTGATGTACGGATGGTGCATCATTCGTTCGACACTTGCCTTGTTGATGTTGATCCGGTGAATCTGTGTGGCATCCACAGAGAACCACGACCGGAGCTTTTCCACTTTCAGGCGAATTTCTTCCAACTGCTCTATCTGATAGAACCCTCCTAATAATCTGCGACGGTTCACTATCGACTGCGCAATCCGGCTTCCGATACCCGGAATCTTTTTCAGTTCGGTGGTATCCGCTTGATTCAGGTCGATGATAATCCCCGGATGGTACTTCATTAAAGTATCATGTTGTGCTGTTGCTTGTACTACTAGTAGCCGGCTGGTATCTGGGGAAATCGGCTCTTCGGCAATGCGGATATAGGGGAGAAGAGTGCGGTATTGTTCCTCTGTCAGCCCGTATATCTTCCGAAAGTCTTCCGGGCGCCGGAACCTGCCTTGCCTGTTGCGGTATCGCAGAATGTTGCTTGCCATCCAGGAAGGTAAACCGAGACTGAGGAAAGTGGTGGAGTCAGCCATATTCGGATCGAATGTGGCAAGCCTGATTTCTTTTTTCGGATGGACTGCTGATGAACGGTTGTTTGTATAATCAGGATATTTCTTGTCTGGCTTTAGTTTCTTCACGGAAGAGATAAAATCACTATATTCCTTTTCGGCTTTTACCTGTTCAGCCGGATCGGTTTTCTCCGGTTGAGAGAAAGCCTGTAGGAGTCGGGGGATAGCATATGTCCCTATAACAAGAACGACAAGGACGATAATGCCTTGTCGTTCGGTTTTAGTAAAGTAAAAAAAGTCTTTCCACATTATAGTTTGATAAGCCCTAACTCATTGATAAAGATCAGGGAGATGGCAATCGGTGCAATGTATCTTAATATAAAGATGATCAGTTTGTACACAGGAACTTTCAGCGAACCGTCATTGGTGATCTCCGCCCAGACGATTTTCTTGTCGAGATACCATCCGGTAAAGATGGAGATACACAGACCTCCGAGTGTCAGCATGATCTTCGCTGTGACAAAGTCGAACAAGTCAAAGATGCCTAATCCGAAAACCGTGAATCCTTTCATGACTCCCAGCGACAATGAACAGAGGATACCTAAGAAGATACATCCTCCGGTCACCAGTCTGGCCGCCTTGCCGCGTGTGAAGTTGAACTCTTCGTGCAGATAAGCAGTGACTACTTCGTGCAGGGAGATAGTAGAAGTCAGTGCTGCCATTGCAAGCAATACGTAGAACATCACCGAGAAGATATAAGCCAGTATCGGCACTCCGCTAAACGCTTGTTGAAATACATTAGGCAGTGTGATAAAGATGAGGCTCGGACCCGCATCCGGTTGTATTCCTACGGAGAATGCAGCCGGGAAAATAATGAATCCGGCCAATACTGCTACGATCGTATCTATAATTCCTACACTGAATGCGGTCTTGGTCAGGTTGGTTTCCTTACTGAAATAAGAAGCATAGGTGCAGAGACATCCCATTCCCAGACTTAGGGAGAAGAAAGCCTGTCCCATCGCACTCAGAAATACATTTCCGTCTACTTTGCTGAAATCCGGTTTCAACAGAAACTCGATACCGGCACCTGCTCCGGGCAGGGTAACCGAACAGATCACAAGTATCAATATGATAATGAACAGGGTAGGCATCATAATCTTGGAAGATTTCTCAATCCCTTTCTCGACTCCTTTGACAATAATAAAATGAGTAACCGTCAGAAATATAACCAGCCACAAAACCGGTCGCCACGGATTGCTGGAAAACCGTTGGAAAGAAGAGATGAATTCTGTAGGAGTCTTGCCTGAAAAGCCGTTTGTAAGAGCTTCAAACACATACTCCAACGTCCATCCTGCCACTACGGAGTAATAACTGAGAATAAGGAAAGCGGCGAGAACACCCATGCGTCCTACCCAGCGCCAATGAGTGCCGGGAGCTAATTTCTGATAGGCTCCCGCTGTATTTGCCCTCGAACGGCGCCCGATCAGGAATTCGGCAATTAAAATGGGAAGTCCCAAAAGAAAAACGCATCCTAAATAGATCAGTATAAAGGCTGCGCCACCGTGATTACCCGTCTCATAGGGAAATCTCCAGATGTTTCCCAACCCTACTGCTGAGCCAGCGGAAGCAAGTATTACGCCTATTTTACTCCCGAAGTTCGCTCTATCATTTTTTGTCATAAATCTTGTTTTGTCTTACAAATCGTTATAAAATGTACGTATTAAAATGCAAATATAGAAAATGATAGTTATATTTGTACCGAAATTGTAATTTTATTTAGATATGCTATCTTATATTAAGAAATATCCTATTTCGCTTTTTATAATCTTGACTGTGATTTATCTGTCTTTCTTCAAACCTCCTAAAACGGACTTGAGTGAAATACCGAACCTGGATAAATTAGTCCACATCTGCATGTATTTCGGTATGTCCGGAATGTTGTGGCTGGAGTTTCTGCGGGCGCATCGCCGCGATAATGCACCATTATGGCACGCATGGGTAGGAGCATTCCTCTGTCCCATACTTTTTAGCGGCTGTGTGGAGTTGCTGCAAGAATATTGCACGACTTACCGGGGAGGAGACTGGTTGGACTTTGCCGCCAACTCAACGGGAGCGACATTGGCGAGTCTGATCGCCTATTATGTCGTTCGACCGAGAATGAAGAACTAAAAATGGTCTACTGTCGAGCTAAGCTTGATGCCGTTAGAACCTTTGATGAGGATGGTATAGCCTTTAGGCTTGTTGGTTTCCAGTTCCTTTATTACTTCCTGTACGTTCGGGTAGGTCTTGAAGGAATGTTCTGCTGCTGCAAACTGTTCTCCCACTAGCCATACTTCTTCAAAATCACATTCTTTGATGTAGTCTGCTATCTTTTGATGTTCGGCAGCGCTTTCGGCGCCCAGTTCACGCATATCTCCCAAAAGAAGCATCTTGTGAGGTACCTCCATGTTGCGGAAGTTCTGCAAAGCAGCCATCATGCTGGTCGGATTGGCGTTGTACGCGTCGATAATCAGCGTATTATCATTCGTTTTCTTTAGTTGAGAGCGATTGTTTTGCGGTGTATATCCGGCTAAGGCTTCATTGATTTTTGCGGCTTCCACTCCAAAGAAGAGACCGATGGTGATGGCGGCCAGCGCGTTCGGGAAGTTGTATTCTCCGATCAGTTGCGTCTGTACCTGATAGGTTTCACCGGCTTTGCCGGCTTTCCATTCGAAAGTGAGATAAGGGGAATTGCCGGTGATTCGTCCGTTCACGTAAAGGTCATCCTCCGTGCCGTAAGGAATCAGATTCAGTCCCCCGGCTATATTCATCAGATAGGCGTTGTCATGATGGATAAAGACGGTGGAACCTTCTTTCTTACGGAGAAAGTCATAAAGTTCTCCTTTGGTCTTTATCACTCCTTCGAAAGAACCGAAACCTTCCAGATGAGCTTTGCCTACATTGGTAATGATACCACAGTCCGGTTCTACGATTTCACTGAGAAACTTGATTTCTCCCGGATGGTTGGCACCCATTTCGATGACGGCAAGGTCGTGTTCCGCTTTCAGGCGGAGCAGGGTGGAGGGTACACCGATGTGATTGTTCAGATTCCCTAATGTATAAAGAATGTTGTGGCTTTGCGAGAGTACGGCGGAAATCAGTTCCTTCGTAGTTGTTTTACCGTTGGTTCCGGTGATGCCAATGACCTGGGTACCCAGTTGACGGCGGTGGTAATTGGCAAGCTGTTGCAGTGTTTGCAGACAGTTGTCTACAAGTATATATCGTTGGTCTCCTTCGACCGCATATTCGGGTTCGTCGATGATGGCATAAGCGCAACCGGTTTCCAATGCCTTTCCGGCAAATGCATTTCCATTGAAAGACTCGCCTTTCAAAGCGATAAACAGTGACCCTTCCGGACAGTTCCGGCTATCGGTAGTCACCAATTGGCAATCCAGAAAAATCTGGTAAAGAGCAGAAAGATTCATAGCCTGGGCTTTTATTTTAAACGCTGCAAAGATAGGCTATTCTTTCGGATTTGGTATCGGTTGGAGTCGTTTTTTACTCAGGTATATATCAGGGGAAGAGTCAGCACCATCCGACAGCCGTCCGTATAGAAAGGGTCGATCCGGAGGCTTCCTCCTGACTTCTCGGCAATCGTCCGGCAGATCGACAGTCCGAGGCCCGTACCCTGTGAGAAGGAGTTCATCTTGAAGAAGCGCTCGAATACCGCTTCCTGTTTCTCCTTCGGTATCCCTATACCTGTGTCGGTAATGCTGATTTCAAGTTTCTTTTCTGCTTCCAACACCGAATAAGCTAATTCGATGCTGCCATGATCCGTGAACTTTATCGCGTTATGTATCAAGTTGGTCAGTAACTGTGATATGCGCTCCGGATTGCTGAGTATAATCAGATTCTCCCTTTCCGGCCTGAAATGAAACGCTACGGTATCCCGTTCCTGCACGCCGGCAGCTTCGATGGACATCTGGCAGACTATATTAATATCCGTCCGGATGTCCGTAGGGAGTTTGTCGTATTGGTCGAGTTCTGACAGAGTCAGCACATCGGTAACCAGCCGGAGCAGGTCGTCGGTGTTGGCTTTGATGATGTTGACGAATTCTTTCGTTTCCTCATTGCCATAGTGATCACTTAATACTTGCGAGAAACCTATGATCGAATTGAGCGGTGTCCGTATTTCATGAGACATACTCTGAATAAAAGTTGTTTTCATCTGGCTGTTCGCTTCTGCCAGGTCTCTGGCTTTGCGCAACTCCTCTCTCGAATGAGTCAGTTCCTCATTCTTAATCTTTAGTTCACTTTCCGAAGTTTTCAGTTTCCGGTTCAGGCGGCCTTCCCGATATAAGAACAGGAAAAGGATACCTAACAGGATAATCAATGAAATAATCAGCGTCGTTTTATTGCTCAACTCTTTTTCTTTCGCCTGGAGCATTAATTCTTTTTTCTCCGCATTGAGCTTTTCCACATTCAGCAGGGTGGCAAATTCACTGCTGGCGAGTCGCTCGTTGGCAATTTTTAAAGAATCGTCCACTCTTATGTATTTTTGCAGGAACTTAATCGCTTCCTCCGGTCTGCCCATCTGCTTGTAGATTTCTCCTTTGATACGGTATTGTTCGCCGTTCATGGCATATTCATTCAGCCGTTGCTCTTCCGCTTCCTGTTTCTCGGTAGCTTCCAGTGCTTTCACGAACTGTTTGCTACGCTGATAGTAGAAAGATTCCGTGCGGTAAAACCTTTTTTTGAGCGAGTCGAGCCTTTTGTCCTGGTCAAACAGCTCCCTGCATTCCTTCAGCATCTTCTCGGCTGCCGGAAAGTCACCGGATTCACTGTAATAATCCACGTATGCCAGCTTTGCCAGTATCTTGTGGCTGGCAGAATTAGCTGTTCTTACCGCTTTTTCCAGAGCTTTTACTGCCAGCTCCGGCTGGTGATGCGTAGTATAGTAACTGGCAAGTTGGGCATATGTATTACTGATGTTATAGTTTTCTAATTTGTATTTCTCGGTCAGTTCGATTTCTTTTTGGCGCCATTCGGAGGCCATGACATCAAAGTTCTTGATCGTGTAAATCTGCGACATGATGTTGTAGCAGTACAGAAGTCCGGTCTTGTTGTCTTCTTCCTGCGCCTCTTTCAGCATTTTCTCGGCTTCGTAGAGGGCGATGTTGCTTCTCCCTGTTTTCAGGTAATACAGGATCAGCCGATTTGCCCAAGCGAAGTAATAGTACTTGGGTTGCAGGGTTTCCTTTGCGAATTGTTTTACCTTACTGGTATGAAAAACCACGCTGTCTTCATTGTTTCCCTGGTAATAATAATAGTCTAACCGGGTAGAGAGAGCCACTGCTTGCATCCGCTGGTCGTTTTGCTCTGCGGCCATGTGGAACAGCGTATCAGACATGCTGAGTACGACAGGCTCCAGCAGATTTTCCTGGCAGCGCTGATAGTAAGCATACAGGGAAGAATCCACGTTATAAACTTCAGCCTCTTTCTGGGCTTTTGCAGGAATAACGATGAACAAAAGGGAGAAAATACATCCTAAGATAATTCGGTACAATTGGCTCATGGCACTCGTTTTCGGTCATTCTATTGATTGCAAATATACGTTTATTTCCTAATTTTAATACGAATACTTGCATTTTTTATCTACATTTGCAACAGTCTAACTGGAATATAATCAAGAATGAAATTGATCTCTCCAACTTATATAAATGTGAAAGGGCGCCTGCTCGATCTGACCACTCCGCAAGTGATGGGTATTCTCAACGTGACGCCTGATTCTTTTTATTCCGGTAGCCGGATGCAGACGCAGGAGGAAATTGCGGTGCGGGCACGGCAGATTATCGATGAAGGTGCTTCTATCATTGATATCGGAGCTTATTCTTCGCGTCCGAATGCCGAACATATCACTGCCGGGGAAGAAATGAACCGCTTACGCACCGGACTGGAAATTGTGAACCGTAACCATCCGGACGCGATTGTTTCGGTAGATACGTTCCGGGCGGATGTAGCCGAGCAGTGTGTGAAGGACTATGGCGTAGCTATTGTGAATGATATCGCTGCCGGTGAAATGGACGACCGGATGTTTGAAACGGTTGCCCGACTGGGAGTGCCTTATATCATGATGCATATGCAGGGAACTCCCCAAAACATGCAGAAAGAACCTCATTATGACAATCTGATCAAAGAAGTTTTCATATACTTCGCACGCAAAGTGCAGCAGCTTCGTGACTTGGGCATGAAGGACATTATACTCGATCCGGGATTTGGCTTTGGAAAGACATTGGAACATAATTATGAACTGATGGCCCATCTGGAAGAATTCAGCATTTTCGAACTTCCGCTGTTAGTCGGTGTTTCCCGGAAATCAATGATTTATAAACTATTGGGAGGAACTCCGCAAGATGCTTTGAATGGAACTACCGTACTGGATACAGTGGCTTTGATGAAAGGAGCGAACATTCTTCGGGTGCATGATGTGCGCGAAGCGGTGGAAGCTGTCCGGATTGTGGAGAAACTAAGATAAATTACTAACTTATAATTAGAACGAATACCGTGTTTTTTGACGTTGGCATAAAAGATTTTATCGATGTACTGCTGGTTGCCCTGCTGTTGTATTACACTTACAAGCTGATGAAGGCATCCGGCTCTATCAAGGTTTTTACCGGCATTCTGGTGTTTATCCTGATCTGGCTGGTCGTTACGCAGATCCTGGAAATGAAACTGCTGGGTTCCATATTCGATACCTTGATGAATGTGGGGGTGATTGCTTTGATTGTTCTTTTTCAGGATGAGATTCGCCGTTTCCTGTTGACATTGGGGTCTCATCGGCATGTCAGTGCGCTGGCGCACTTTTTCAGCGGATCGAAGAAAGAAGCTTTGAAACATGACGATATCATGCCGGTGGTAATGGCCTGCCTGAGTATGGGAAAGCAGAAAGTAGGTGCATTGATCGTGATCGAGCATACCACTCCTTTGGACGAAGTGGTCCGGACGGGGGAAATAATAGATGCGACTATCAGTCAGCGTCTGATTGAGAATATATTTTTCAAGAACAGTCCTCTGCATGACGGGGCAATGGTCATCAGCAAAAAGCGGATCAAAGCGGCGGGTTGTATCCTTCCCGTATCGCACGACCTGAATATTCCGAAGGAACTGGGCTTGCGTCACCGTGCGGCTATGGGTATCTCGCAAAAGTCGGATGCGCATGCCATCATCGTCTCCGAAGAGACCGGATCTATTTCTGTGGCTTATCGCGGACAATTCTACCTTCGTCTGAATGCCGAAGAACTGGAAAGTCTGCTGACAAAAGATAACTGAAACTAAAATATAAGTGAACATGGACAGACGAAATTTTCTAAAAACCGGAGGGATAGCTTTACTCGGCTCATTGACGACAGGTTCTGCTATGGCTCTGGCCACCCCAGGTGCATTGGGCGGCGAAGGAGCTGACAAGAAGGCAACAGTTGCTTTGGCTATGAATCATTTCGGAGTGAGTGAGGCAGACTTGAAAAAAGTGCTCGCTGCAGCATTGGAGAAAGGAGGCGACTACGCCGATCTTTTCTTTGAACACACCATTACAAACAGTATCCGCCTGATGGATGGAGCGGTGAACAACAGTTATTCGAATATAGACTATGGAGTCGGAGTCCGTGTGCTGATTGGAGACCAGAGCGGCTATGCCTACGTGGAGAATATTACATTGGAGGATATGCTGAAAGCTGCCCGCACAGCCGCCCGCATTGCTTCTGCCAACAAAGGCAATAAACCTCTGAATCTCACCGAAAAGGTACTGAAAAAGAACTATTATACCGTAGCTTCCCCTTGGGAGGAAGTGAGTCTGAAGGATAAGATGCCTTATCTGCAAAAACTGAATGACCAGATATTTGCTTTGGACAAGCGGGTACATAAAGTGCAGGCAAGCCAAAGCGACACCACCTCGCATATCTTCTTCTGCAATTCGGAAGGCGTGATGTTCTACGATTATCGTCCGATGGTGACGCTGGGGGCAGTGTGCATCATGGAAGAAAACGGAAGGACGGAGAACGGCTATGCTGCCCGTGCCTACCGCAGAGGGTTCGATTTCCTGTCGGACGAAGTGGTGGACGTTATCGCCCGCGAAGCGGTAGACCAGACCTCTCTTCTGTTCAAGGCCATCAAACCTAAAGGAGGTGAAATGCCTGTAGTTATGGGTGCCGGAGGATCGGGTATCCTGCTTCACGAGGCTATCGGACATACTTTTGAAGCGGATTTCAACCGGAAGAACGTTTCCATATTTGCCGACCAGCTGAACAAGAAAGTCTGCAGCGAACATATCAACGTGGTAGATGACGGTACTATTCCGTTCAATCGGGGGTCGGTGAACTTCGACGATGAAGGTGCGGAAGGACAGAAAACCTATCTGATTAAAGACGGAGTGCTGACCAGCTATCTCCACGACCGTATCAGCGCGAAGCATTACGGAGTGGAACCGACCGGCAACGGACGCCGTGAGTCGTTCCGCAATATGCCGATCCCCCGTATGCGTGCCACATATATGGAGGCCGGAAATGTGAATGAATCGGATATTATATCTTCTGTAAAGAAAGGAATCTTTGTAGATAACTTTACGAACGGTCAGGTACAGATCGGTGCCGGAGACTTTACATTCTTTGTGAAGTCGGGCTACATGATTGAAGATGGCAAGCTGACACAACCGATCAAGGACATTAATATCATCGGTAATGGTCCGAAAGCTTTGGCGGACATCACGATGGTAGCGACCAACGCAAAGATCGATAATGGTACATGGACTTGCGGCAAAGACGGACAATCCTGTCCGGTAACTTGCGGTATGCCTTCAGCTTTGGTTAGCAAACTGACTGTCGGCGGAGAGAACTAAAAGTAAATGTTTACTTTAAAAAGACGAACCTATGATTACAGACGAAAATAAAAAACTGGCACAATGGGCAATGGACTATGCCCTGAAGAATGGCTGCCAGGCAGCAAAAGTCCTTTTATATTCCTCTTCGAACACTTCTTTTGAGCTGCGCGATGCGAAGATGGACAGATTGCAGCAGGCATCGGAAGGCGGGCTAAGCCTTTCCCTGTATGTAGACGGGCGTTACGGCAGTATCTCTACCAACCGCCTGAACCGGAAAGAACTGGAAACATTTATCAAAAACGGAATAGACTCTACACGCTATCTGGCTAAAGACGAAGCACGTGTATTGGCAGACCCTTCCCGTTACTATAAAGGAGGGCAGCCGGATCTGAAACTGTATGATGCCAAATTTGCATCATTCGACCCGGATGATAAGGTAGCCATGGCAAAAGCCGTAGCGGAAGAAGCCTTGGGTAAGGATGAACGGATTATCTCTGTCGGTTCCTCCTACAGTGATGGCGAGAATTTTGCTTATCGTCTGATTAGCAATGGCTTCGAAGGAGAGACGAAAAGCACGTGGTATTCACTTTCTGCCGATATTACGATTAAGGGGGAAGGAGAGGCACGTCCTTCTGCTTACTGGTATGAGTCGTCGCTTTATATGAACGATCTGATCAAGAAAGGAATCGGACAGAAAGCGCTGGAACGTGTGTTGCGCAAACTGGGACAGAAGAAGGTACAGTCCGGCAAATATACGATGGTGGTCGATCCGATGAACTCCAGCCGTTTGCTGAGTCCGGTGATGAGTGCGCTGAACGGTTCGGCTTTGCAACAGAAGAACTCTTTTTTACTGAACAAACTGAATGAAAAGATAGCCGGCGACCGGTTGACACTGACGGACGAACCTCATCTGGTAAAAGCCTCCGGTGCCCGCTATTTCGACAATGAAGGGATTGCTACGGAACGTCGTTCCATCTTCGATAAGGGGGTGCTGAATACTTATTTCATTGATACCTACAATGCTAAGAAGATGGGAGTTGATCCGACTATCAGCGGTTCTTCCATTCTGGTGATGGAAACGGGAGGTAAGAATCTCGAAGGACTGATTGCCGGAGTGGATAAAGGGATTCTCGTGACGGGCTTTAATGGTGGCAACAACAACAGTTCGACCGGAGATTTCTCTTATGGTATCGAAGGCTTCCTGATTGAGAACGGCAAGCTGACACAACCGGTATCCGAAATGAATGTTACCGGTAACCTGATCACTTTGTGGAACTCACTGGTTGCAACAGGAAACGACCCGCGCCTGAACTCCTCCTGGCGTATCCCTTCGCTGGTATTTGAAGGGGTTGATTTTAGCGGATTGTAGACGTCGGGTATCGATAGACTTGGATAATGGTCAAAAGATGATGGTCATTTTATGACCATCATCTTTTGACCATTACTTTTTACTACCCCTCATGTAATTTAGTACATTAATCTGGTTGAAACATTCCATTTCGCGGTATTTTGCTTTATTTCTAACCTTTTTTGAATGATAATTATCCCTGCCGATTTAGGTGGATGCCCTATCTTTGCCGTATACTATTAAAATACTATATTTGGAGTGGACATGAAAAACAAATTAATTGCTTTACTGGTACTTTTTACAGTCATCTTTTTCAGTAGTGCAGAGGCACAGACTACTACCCGCAAATTTGAGGCAGGCAAGAACACATTCCTGCTGGACGGGAAACCGTTTGTAGTGAAAGCTGCCGAGTTGCATTATACCCGTATTCCGCAAGCCTATTGGGATCATCGCATCGAGATGTGCAAGGCGTTGGGGATGAATACTATCTGCATCTACATCTTCTGGAATATACACGAACAGGAAGAAGGAAAGTTTGACTTTACAGGTCAGAATGATATCGCAGCCTTCTGTCGTGCGGCACAGAAACACGGTATGTATGTCATCGTCCGCCCCGGTCCGTATGTGTGTGCGGAATGGGAAATGGGCGGACTGCCTTGGTGGCTGCTGAAAAAGAAAGATGTGGCACTTCGTACGCTCGATCCTTACTACATGGAGCGTGTGGGCATCTTCATGAAAGAAGTCGGCAAGCAACTGGCACCGCTACAGGTGAACAAAGGCGGAAATATTATCATGGTACAGGTAGAAAACGAATACGGTTCTTATGGCACTGACAAGCCTTATGTTTCAGCCGTACGCGATCTGGTGCGTGAATCCGGATTCACCGACGTGCCTCTCTTCCAATGCGACTGGAGCAGTAACTTTACCAGGAATGCGCTCGATGACCTGATCTGGACCATCAACTTCGGAACAGGCGCCAATATAGACCAGCAATTCAAGAAATTAAAAGAACTACGTCCGGAAACTCCGTTGATGTGCAGCGAATTCTGGAGCGGATGGTTCGACCACTGGGGACGGAAGCATGAAACCCGCCCTGCCAAAGATATGGTACAGGGTATCAAGGAGATGCTCGACCGTAACATTTCTTTCAGCCTGTACATGACTCACGGAGGAACGACCTTCGGACATTGGGGCGGTGCCAACAATCCTGCTTATTCCGCTATGTGCAGTTCTTACGACTACGATGCTCCGATTAGCGAAGCCGGATGGACGACGGAGAAGTATTTCCTCCTCCGCGATCTGCTGAAAACTTATCTTCCGGCTGGTGAAGCATTGCCAGAAGTACCTGATGCACTGCCTGTTATTGAGATTCCTGAATTTCATTTTACCAAAGTAGCTCCGCTTTTCTCTAATTTACCGGCTGCCAGACAGTCAGTGGATATCCAGCCGATGGAGCAATTCAACCAGGGCTGGGGAACGATCCTGTATCGTACTACATTGCCCGAAGCCGTGAGCTCAGGCACTACATTAAAAATCACGGAAGTGCACGACTGGGCGCAAATCTTTGCTGACGGCAAACTATTGGCACGTCTCGACCGCCGCAAGGGAGAGTTTACCACTACCTTACCGGCCTTGAAGAAAGGTACGCAACTGGATATTCTGGTGGAGGCAATGGGACGTGTAAACTTTGACAAGTCCATTCACGACCGGAAGGGAATCACGGAGAAGGTAGAACTCCTTTCAGGCGACCGGACGAAAGAACTGAAAAACTGGACTGTCTATAACTTCCCGGTAGACTACTCATTTATCAAGAATAAGAAATACAAGGATACGAAGATATTACCGACTATGCCCGCTTACTATCAGTCATCTTTCAAACTCGACAAGGTAGGTGACACCTTCCTCGACATGAGTACATGGGGCAAAGGGATGGTATGGGTGAACGGTCATGCGATGGGGCGTTTCTGGGAAATCGGCCCTCAACAGACACTTTTCATACCGGGCTGCTGGCTGAAAGAAGGCGAGAATGAAGTCCTCGTTCTTGACTTGAAGGGGCCTGCCAAGGCTTCGATGAAAGGATTGAAGAAACCCATCCTCGACGTACTCCGTGAGAAAGCACCGGAAACCCACCGCAAGGATGGAGAAAAACTGAAACTGGCAGGAGAGAAAGTGGCGCACGAAGGAGCCTTCACTCCGGGTAACGGCTGGCAGGAAGTACGTTTCGCGGCTCCGGTAAAAGGACGTTTCTTCTGCCTGGAAGCACTCTCTCCACAGGCTAATAACAATATCGCCGCCATTGCAGAATTTGATGTGCTGGGTGCCGACGGCAAACCTGTATCCCGTGAACATTGGAAAATCCGTTATGCCGATAGCGAAGAAACACGCAGCGGCAACCGGACGGCAGACAAGATATTCGACTTGCAGGAATCTACCTTCTGGATGACTGTAGACAATGTCGCTTATCCTCATCAGCTGGTAATCGACCTGAGCAAGGTGGAAACAGTGACGGGCTTCCGCTATCTGCCCCGTGCCGAAAAGAACTACCCGGGCATGATCCGTGAATACCGCGTGTATGTCAAACCGTCTGATTTTAAGTATTAACCCTCAAATGAATATGAAAAAGTATATTTTCCTTCTGGCACTCCTCTTTACAGGAGTGCTGACAGGATACAGCCGGCAATCTGCCTATCTGTTTGTCTATTTTACCGGAAACAGGATGAGTGAGGAAGCCATTCGTATGGCTGTCAGCCCCGATGGATACAATTACTATGCGCTCAACAGAAACCAGCCGGTCATCGACTCCCGCGAGATCAGTTCTACGGGAGGAGTACGCGACCCGCATATCCTTCGTTGTGAAGATGGAAAAACATTCTATATGGTCGGTACCGATATGGTTTCTGCCAACGGATGGAGTTCCAACCGTGCCATGATTCTGCTGAAATCGAAGGACCTGATCAACTGGACTTCCAATGTCGTGAATATCCAGAAGAAATATCCGGATCAGGAAGACCTGAAACGGGTATGGGCACCGCAAACCGTCTATGACCGGGAGGCGAAGAAATACATGGTATACTGGTCGATGCAGCACGGTAATGGGCCGGACATCATCTACTACGCATATGCCAACAAAGACTTCACTGATATAGAGGGGGAACCGAAGCCCTTGTTTATTCCGGAGAATAAAAAGTCCTGCATTGACGGAGACATCATCTACAAAGACGGACTTTACCATCTGTTCTATAAAACGGAAGGACACGGCAACGGTATCAAGAAAGCTACGACTGCTTCTCTGACCTCCGGACAATGGAAAGAATCGGAAGATTACAAGCAACAGACGAAGGAGGCGGTAGAAGGCTCCGGCATTTTCCCGTTGATAGGTACGGACAAGTATATCTTGATGTACGATGTATATATGAAAGGCAAGTATCAGTTTACGGAAAGTACGGATCTGGACCACTTTAAAGTGATTGACCATGCGATCAGCATGGACTTCCATCCGCGTCACGGCACCGTAATGCCGATTACCGACAAGGAACTGAAACGCCTGTTCAAAGCATACGGCAAACCCGATAAGATGTAACCTTGCAAATAAATACCATGAAAAAACTCCTGTTCCACCTTTTTAGTGAATATGCGCTCTTTTTTTGCAGAGATTGTAGTTGCCGGACAAGCCGGAAAGATCTTATCTTTGCCGTTATAATGATCTTATATTATAAATTATACCATGAAACATTTACTTCTGCTATTTAGTGTATTATTAGTATCGTTGCAGCAGCCCCTGTGTGCCGCAACTCATGAGACCACCAGTACCCCCGATTCGGTATCCCTCTTTGCTTACGCCACCCGGGGGGACGACGGACGAAGCGGACTCCGCTTTGCCTGGAGCATGGACGGGAAGCATTGGTTTGAGATCGGGCCGGGACACGGTTATATTCGTTGTGACTATGGTCGTTGGGGATCGCAGAAAAAGATGCTCGACCCGAATTTGAAACAACTTCCCGGCGGAGAATGGCTCTGTATCTGGAAGTTGAATGACCACGACGGATACGGTCAGGCTAAATCAAAAGACCTGATCTATTGGGAAGCCCAGCAATATCCCCGTACTACATCCGATTTTGAAGGAACCAGAGTCAAAGCAAAGATTGCCGGACAGGAAGAAACGGGAACTGTCAACCGGGTAGCCTGGTCGGTAGTGGACGAACTGACGAAAACTTACGAGCGCAATCAATACCGTAACTCCCTGTATGGCGAACGACCTGTGCAGGACAAAGAACGTTTTGCCGGCTTGAAACCGGTGAAGGCTACCGTCACAGCACAACCGGAAGAAACCAAAGAGATCAGTGACTTACTGATGGGTATCTTTTTTGAGGACATCAACTACTCCGCCGATGGCGGCCTGTATGCCGAACTGATTCAGAACCGGGACTTCGAATACACCCCGTCCGACCGGGAAGGAGATAAGAACTGGAACAGTACCCACTCTTGGAGCCTGAAAGGGGAGAAAGCTACCTTTGCGATAGAAACCTCCGACCCTGTCCATCCGAACAACTCGCACTATGCAGTCCTGAATGTCGACCGCCCGGGAGCCGCACTGACCAATACCGGTTTCGATGGAATCGCCCTTAAAGCCGGTGAGAAGTATCATCTTTCATTGTTCGGTCGCATCCCCGAAGGCAGTAAAACCAATAAGATACTGGTACGCCTTGTGGATGCCGACGGCACTGTGCAGGGCGAAACGACAGTTACTGTCTCTTCCCGTTCGTGGAAAACTTATCAGGCGGTATTGACAGCGAAGGCATCGGCTGACACCCATCTGGAACTCCAGCCGCAATCAGCCGGTACGGTGGAGCTGGATATGATTTCCCTGTTTCCGCAGAACACTTTCAAAGGCAGAAAGAACGGTTTGCGTGCCGACCTTGCACAGACACTTGCCGATATGCACCCGCGCTTTGTCCGTTTCCCCGGTGGCTGTGTGGCACATGGAGACGGCTTGAAGAACATTTATCAGTGGAAAAATACCATCGGGCCGTTGGAAGCCCGCAAATCTGCCCGTAACCTTTGGGGATATCATCAAAGCATGGGGCTGGGTTACTATGAATACTTCCAGTTCTGTGAAGATATAGGCGCAGAACCGCTTCCGGTGCTCGCAGCAGGTGTTCCTTGTCAGAACTCCGCCTGTCATGGTGATTTGAGAGGCGGTCAGCAAGGCGGTATCCCGATGAGCGAAATGGATGCTTACATTCAGGATATCCTCGACCTGATAGAATGGGCGAACGGAGATGCGAAGAAAACAAAATGGGGTAAAATACGTGCCGAATCCGGACACCCGAAACCTTTTAATCTGAAATATATCGGTATCGGTAATGAAGACCTGATCACCGACATTTTTGAGGAACGTTTCACGATGATCTTTAATGCCATCAAAGAGAAGTATCCGGAGATCATCGTTGTCGGCACGGTAGGTCCTTTCAACGAAGGTACGGACTATGTGGAAGGCTGGAAACTGGCGGACAAGCTCGGTATCCCGATGGTGGACGAACATTATTATCAGTCTCCGGGATGGTTCCTTCACAATCAGGACTTCTACGACAAGTACGATCGTTCCAAAAAGACGAAAGTATATCTGGGTGAATATGCCACCCATATTCCCGGACGCAAGGCGAATATGGAAACAGCTCTGACCGAAGCACTCTATCTGACAGCGCTGGAACGCAACGGGGATGTGGTACACATGACTTCCTATGCTCCCTTGCTGGCAAAAGAAAGACGTACGCAGTGGAATCCGGACCTGATTTACTTCAACAACCGGGAAGTGAAACCGACAACAGGATACTATGTGCAGAAACTGTACGGTCAGCATGCAGGCGATCATTATATTCCTTCACAAATCAGTCTGGACAATCAGGACAGCCGTGTGAAACTTCGCGTTGGGTCTTCCATCGTTCGTGACAGCAAGACCGGTGATGTGATTGTGAAGCTGGTCAATATGTTGCCGGTCAGCATAGAGACGGAGGTTCAGTTACCGGGAATTGACGGTATCCAGTCTTCCGCTACGCGCACTGTATTGGCAGGTGCACCGGAGACTACTCCGCTTCCGGTGACAGATACGATAGAGGCAGGGGCCAACTTCAAACAGCAACTGCCGGCTTATTCGTTCACGGTCATCCGCTTGAAGACACAAAAGGCTAAATGATAAGGTAATAAACAGGTTTTCAATAGAGGTTTGTCTATTTGTTACGGCTAGTCTGATTCTCTTTCATTCGATTGAAGGAAATCAGACTAGCTTTTTTTGTTAAGGGGGGGAGGAAGTCATGGTAAGTAGGAGGAAGAATTATACCATGTAGTTCCAAGATTAGTTTCAGGCGGGTGAAACTAAAGTTTCAAATAGGAGAAACTCTAGTTTCAAGCATTGGAAACAATAGTTTCATACCTTAGAAACTAAAGTTTCAAGCGCTTGAAACTTTCTGGAGCACCTGTCGCTTTGCTTCAATCAACCGCATGATTGGTTTTAATCAACCGGTCAATTGTTAATGGGTGACATCTCAGGTATTAATAGCCTGAGAATGGTATAACACTTGGAAAGTGACAATAAGAAGGATGATATGCGGTATTATCACTCTATTATCACCGGCTATTGTCACTGATAAATATTTTGTAATCAGTGACTTATACCTAAAAGTGATAAGTGACAATAAGAAAACGTGTTTTATTCTGAAGAGAGAAGTATGTAGTTTGCCATTATTTAGGCACGGATTACACGGATTAACACGGTTTTTAATAGTCTATCCAATCTCTTAAAACCGTGAAATCCGTGTAATCCGTGCCTAAATATTTGTTACTTGTCAATTTATAACTTTGCAACCACCTTCTTTCCTCTGTAAGAAACGGACTTGTCGAATGTAGCTGAGTCACCGTCACCACAGCCTTTTCCCGGTTCCACTACTATCAAGTTGAACTTACGGTTCTTCAGCATTCCCTTGTAGCTGCCTTGTCGGTCGTCAATGGTTAGTGTACGGTCTTGGTCGTTCCATTTCAGAGTGATGGTGGAATAGGCACCCTTTTCGTAATTGTAATTGTCGAACTCATCTTCGTAAAGGGTAAATTCAGCATCTGCTCCCGGATAAATACGGATGGTCAGATTATCCCATTTCTTTTCCGTAGAGTATTGTACAGCGGGCCCCCAGGGGAGGATAGAACCGGCACGAACGTAGATCGGCATAATGTCAATCGGTACTTCACGCTGGAGTGTCTGTCCGCCTTCCAGTGTTTGTCCGGTCCAGAAGTCGAACCAGCGGGCACCTTGGGGAAGGTAAACATCGGTTTTTCCGATCCTGCTCATGTCTTTCTGGTGACCGTTCTGTTTTTCGTCTTGCCAAGTATACAGAGAATCTGTTACCGGGCGAACCAGGAAATTACGTCCGAACATATACTCAGTGTCCATATCGAGCACCTTTTTGTCTTTCGGGAAGTCCATCATAAGTGGGCGCATGATGCTGCCTGCCTTGCTGGTCACTTCCCAGGAAGTGCTGTAAATGTAGGGTAACAGGCGGTAACGTAAATGAGTGTATTTTTCCAGTGCGTCATAAGACCAGTCGCCCTTCTTGCCGAACTGGTATATCTCCACGGCTACCGGGCTGGAGTTGTGCGAACGCATGATAGGCTGGAATACTCCCCACTGATACCAGCGGACGTGCAATTCATGATAAGCGATGTTGTTGACATTATTGTTATATCTCCATGCGAAGAAGCCGCCTAAATCTGTGTTCCAGTAGGGGATGCCGCATAATGTATAGTTCAGTCCTGCAGCTAACTGCTTGCGCATCACGTCCCAGGTCGAAACGACGTCACCGCTCCATGAATGCGAAGCATAACGTTGCTGTCCCAAGAAAGAAGAACGGGTGAGCAGGAATACGCGCTTGTCGGAAGTGGTGGCGCGTTGGTGTTCGTATACCCCTTTGTTGGACATTAAGGGGAAGGCGTTGTGTACTCTGCGGAAAGACCCCAGATAGGTCTGTGTATTGAAGTCCTGGTCTTTGATATCCATATGGTCCGGTTCGGTGGAGTCGAGCCACCATGCATCCATACCCAGATCGAAGATGTTCTTTTTCATCGCCGCCCAGTAGATATCCCGTGCTGCCGGATTATATGGATCGTAAGGTTTGACTCCGGCTTTGGGCGGCCACGTCTCGAAGTGGAGCAGTGCTTTCAGACTGTCCATCTTCTGGTACATTTCCGTCCACGGTCCGAAGGAGGCCCATACTGAGATCATGATATGTGCGTTCTGCTTGTGTACATAGTCTATCATCTCTTTGGGGCTTTTAATGCGGGGAGTTCCGTAGTTGGCGTTCTTGTCCTCTCCGTTGGGGAGGAACTTCATGTATTCCGGATCACCCATTTTGTTGATGTAGCGGGGATTCTGGAATTTCATGGAATTCCAGTTTTCGTTGCAACCCCAGTATTGCCAGTCCTGGATAATTCCGTCCAGAGGAACTTTCAGTTCACGGTATTTGTCTACGACTTCGCATAGTTCATCCGGACTTTTGTAGCGTTCGCGACATTGCCAGAATCCGAGAGTCCAGAGAGGATACAAAGGAGCTTGACCTGTCAGGTCGCGTACTCCGGCTATGACTCCGTCGGCGTTGCCGCCGTAGATGAAGTAGTAGTCGGCACAGTCACCGACTTCCGAGTCGAAGGAAGTCTCTTGCGGGTTGTCGAGGAAGGTGGTGGGAGAGTAATTGTCCCAGTAGAGGGCATAGCCTTTGATAGAGTGAATGAAAGGAATGCAGATACTCATGTTCTGGTTGCGGAGGAAGAGTTTCTGATTACGCTGGTTCACTTTCCCTGTCTGCTGCTGCCCCAAACCGTAGATGACTTCGTCTTTATCCAGCAAGAAAGCCTGCCGGACATTGTACGACGGAACGCCGGCATCGTTGAAAGGAGTAAACTGCGTTCCGTAGTCTTTGTCTGTCAGCAGTCGTTGTCCTGCCGTATCGAAGAAGTGGATACCACCTGTTGCGGGGTTCACTTCCACTTGGATGGCATTGCTGCTCAATGTCACATTTTTCCCCTTTTCACCGAAAGAAACCGAGGTCTGTTCCGGTGTTTTGGTGACGACGAGGCTTTCCTTGTCGGAAGCCGTTTCGCTTAGTGTTTTATATACCCGGACGATAGTAGGCGAATAGAATTCTATACTGACGTCCATCCCTTGTGCTGCATACTTGATGCCTTGGGAGGTGCGTTGTACGTTTTGTGCCGTACCGTTTGCGGCAATGATCGTTGCCCATGCCAGCAGGATGCCTGTTTTTCTAAGATTCATTTTCATGGTTTTCAAAAGTGCTTTATGATACGGCAAAGGTAGGGCAGAAGGGCTTCTCGCTGACAATAGCCAGGTTGAAACAAACAACAATCAGGTTGATTTCTTCGCTTTCTCCGCATATTCAGACGGACGGCACCCGTACATTTCCTGAAAACATTTGCTTAGGTAGCTGGAACTGCTGAAACCGGTACGCTCCGCTATTTCAGTTACGCTCAGTTGGCCTTCGGCAAGCAACTGTGCTGCCCGTTGAAGACGGATGTTACGGATGAACAGGCTGGGAGACTGGTCGAGCAAAGTCACTAGCTTGCGGTAAAGTCCGGTACGTTCCATGCAGAGGTCACGGCTCAGTTGCTCTACGGAGTAGCCGCTTACGTCAAGGTTCTTTTCCACCAGTTCGATGGCCTGTACCAGGAAGGCTGAGCCATTATCAGATGCTGTCGCGTTCGTATCGCAGGCAGGATGGGGGCAGTCCTTTTTCTCCGAACGGTTTTTCTGTTCGGCCTCATAGTTATTGCATTGTTCTATCAGGTTGCGGATACGGAGCAGCAGAATTTCTTCTTTATGTTGCTGTTCCATCTTTTTCTTTGTCTGATAGATATAGAGGCGGATGCTGCCTGAGACGATCAGTAATAGGGCGACTGTATACAGAACGTAGGCAGTAGTCGTTTTCCACCAAGGGGCGTGGATGGTGACCTGTATCTTTGTGATGTTTTCGTTCCATTGCAACAGGTTGTCGGATGCGGCAACCTTGAATGTATATTCTCCGGGTGGCAGATTGGTGTAAGATGCCTGCAGGATACCATTGCCGACGGTTGCGTTCCCTTGTCCGCTTGCGAAGGCGTTCATCCATTGTTTGTCGATTCCTTCCAGTTGGTAGCGGTAATAGGTACGTTCACTGTTCACGTAGTTCAGTGCCGAACATTCGAAGGTCAGAAAGTTCTGGTTGTAGTCCAGTTCTATCTTCGTGGTATAAGGAGCAGCTTGGGGCAGGATGATGCGGTTTCCGTACCTTTCTCCGGTGTTGACTTTCTCACCATATAGACGCAGGGTGGTGAAGACCGGTCTGTAGGGCAGTCCCGGAGTGGCGAGTTCCTGGTCGGGGCAGAAAATGGTAAAGCCGTCGATGCCTCCGAAATAAAGTGTGCCGTCGGAAGATTCGAAGACGGCTCCTTGCATATATTCTCCTTCCAATGCGCCGTCTAACTGGTTGAAATTGGTAAAACCGACCTCCTGATTCTCCGGATGGACATGAATACGCGAAATACCATTGCTGGTAGTCACCCAGATATTGTTATTCTTATCCTCGATGATTGCCTGCACGAAGTTGTTGCTCAGTCCGTTTTCACGATAGAAGACACGGGGGGAGGCTGTGTGGTCCGGCGTTTGCCCGTTATCAGTGAAAAGCTCCAGTCCGTCGGCTGTTCCTGCCCATGTCCATCCTCGTGAATCGGTGCATAAAGCGGTGTACGATTGGTTTCTGTACGATTGGTTTCCACTTCCCCGGTTCAGCGCTCTTGCAGTTTCTGTAGAAATCGATGAGGCTGATACAGGCACTAGGATACGGGCACCTTCTTTGTCGGTCGTCAACTGATAGATTTTAGAATGACTTTTCAGATAAATGTGGTGGTCGTCGTCTTCCGCAAAGGCTTCGACGGTTACATCCTCTTCCGGTGATACGGGGAAAGAAGTACGGCTGACGTTCAGCAGTTTGTGCATGGCAGGGTGATGATAGAGCAATCCCCGATTGAATGTGCCGATCCACAATCCGCCCTGAGCATCCTGAAAGATGGTGCTGACTTCGGTCGAAACGAGCTGTCCTTTCTTTGTTTCCAGTACGGGAATATACTGTTGTTCCCCGTTTTTGAGGTCGATGATCCAGAAACCGTGGTAACAACTGACGTATGCTTTCTCGCTCTGTGGGGTGACGATTAAGGTGTTGAGCGTGTAGTCTTGCTCGAACAGCTTTTGCCATGTCCGGTTTTGCGGATTAAAGTAGAATAGTCCTCCTTTGCGTCCATTGCGCAACTGGTAGAATCCTTTCTCGCTTTTAACGACAAGAGAGGTATACCCGAAGTTCTCCCGTTCGGATGCGGGGTAAGCTGCCCGTTCGTACAGTCGTTTGCCGGTTTTCGGATCGTAGCAGGCTACTTCGCCCGTGTGATAGAATAAATAAATCGCGCGTTCGTCTGAATTTACGTCCTGTAGCTTTCGCTGCTCATGCTCCGGCAGAGCCATGCGGATGCCTGTTTTCAGTTCCTGCAATGTCCGGGAAGTAAGCAGCCAGATACGTCCCGAATGGTCAACGAAAAGGTCTTCTACCGGTTCGTGTATATTCTCTTTCCCGAAAATAAGAGTCGAGGTCGGCAATGTATTCTTCTTGAGGGAGATGGATGCACATCAGTTTATGACGATCTTTGATCCACAGAAGAGAATCCCCGCATTGATAGATGCGGTAGTATCCGTCATACTGTTTCAGCGGATAGACGTTTTCTGCCTTGCGGTGGAGGTAGCTGAAATGCACGCCGTCATACAGATTGACGCTCCCGTTGGTGGTAAACACCATTCTTCCGTCGGGTAGCTGGAGCATGTAGCGTATTTGGTTGTCACTCAATCCTTGAGCCGTATTGACCGACGTAAACAGAAAGTCGCCGGCACTCACAGTCAGCGTCATCCTGATACATAGGATGAGGAATAGGAGTATTCTGGTGTTTTTCCGGTTATTTGCCGTCATTAGGATACGGATTATGGTTATCGATGACAAAGATAGAAAAAGTCGGGATTATACTTAGTCAAACGATTCTTTTTATAAGGAGTTTCAGGAGGGGATGTCTGTATATCAATCAAAGAGGGGGGAGAAATCATGCAAACGCCTGAAGCCTGTGTGCGGATATAATTATATTTCCTATTTTTGCTTTCGGTATAATAGGAAAGCATTTTAATTATAAAACGAAGAATAATATTATGAAGAAACTTGTAAGTGCTTTGGTGGCAATTCTTGGTATGGGTACTCTTGCAGCGCAGGATGTAGTTGTAAAGGGACCGGACGGAAAGTTGCAGTTGGCGGTATTTGCTCAGAACGAGACGAAACCTTGCTATTCTGTCAGTTATAACGGACAAACGATGCTGGAGAAGTCTCCTTTGGGTATGAATACCAATATCGGTGATTTTACGAAGAATCTGAAACTGACCGGACATTCCGTTGAAAAGATCGACACTGTATACCGGCAGACGCGTATTAAGGTCTCCGAAGTACATTACCGTGCGAATGAACTGACTTGTCATTTCGAGAATGAGAAAGGGCAGAAACTTGGAGTTGTCTTTCGGGTGAGTGATCATGATGTGGCTTTCCGTTATACTTTGCCGCATCAGGGTGGAAGAGCCAGTGTGACGGTGAATGAGGAAAAGACAGGTTTCCGCTTTCCCGAACAGACTACTACTTTCCTGTGTCCGCAGAGCGATGCGATGATAGGCTGGAAACGTACGAAACCCAGCTATGAGGAAGAATATAAGGCAGATGCTCCGATGAGCGAACGTTCGCAGTATGGACATGGATATACCTTCCCTTGTTTGTTCCGTGTAGGGGATGCCGGCTGGGTACTGGTCAGCGAGACGGGTGTGGACAGTCGCTATTGCGGTTCCCGGTTGAGTGACGTGAGCGAAGGAAATCTATATACGGTTGCTTTTCCGATGGCGGAAGAAAATAATGGCAACGGGACGGTCGCTCCTGCTTTTGCATTGCCCGGTGCTACTCCGTGGCGTACGATCACGGTGGGAGATAATCTGAAACCGATTGTAGAAACGACTGTTCCGTGGGACGTGGTAAGTCCGCTTTATGAAACGAAACATGAGTATCGTTTCGGTCGCGGTACATGGAGCTGGATTCTTTGGCAGGACGGAAGTATTAACTATGATGATCAGGTGCGTTATATTGATTTGGCTTCGGTGATGGGATATGAGTACGTGTTGATAGACAACTGGTGGGATACGAGAATCGGACATCAGCGTATGAAGTCACTGGTTGAGTATGCACGTAGTAAGGGAGTGGAATTATTCTTATGGTATAGTTCTTCCGGTTATTGGAATGACATTGAACAGGGGCCGGTAAACCGGATGGACAATGCGATCATCCGTAAACGTGAAATGAGATGGCTGCAAAGTCTGGGTGTGAAGGGAATCAAGGTCGATTTCTTCGGAGGTGACAAGCAGGAGACGATGCGGTTGTATGAAGATATCCTGAGTGATGCGGACGATCATGGATTGATGGTTATCTTCCATGGCTGTACATTGCCTCGCGGATGGGAACGTATGTATCCGAACTATGTAGGTAGTGAAGCGGTGCTGGCATCGGAGAATATGGTGTTCAACCAGCATTTCTGCGATGAGGAAGCATTCAATACATGCCTTCATCCGTTTATCCGCAATACGGTGGGATCGATGGAGTTTGGCGGTTGTTTCCTGAACAAGCGTCTGAACCGTAATAATGACGGCGGTACGACGCGCTGGACTACGGATGTGTTCCAGTTGGCGACTACCGTTCTGTTCCAGAATCCGGTTCAGAACTTTGCATTGGCTCCGAACAATCTGAACGATGTTCCGGCTGTCTGTATGGACTTTATGAAGCAAGTACCCGCAACGTGGGATGAAACACGGTTCGTCGATGGTTATCCGGGTAAATATGTCGTGTTGGCACGTCGGCATGGAGATATCTGGTATCTGGCGGCTGTGAATGCCGGAAAGGAACCGTTGAAACTGAAATTGGATCTGGATATGTTTGCCGGAAAGACGGTGGCTCTTTATAAGGATGACAAGAAGGAGGAGCCGCAACTTACATCGCTGAAGGTGAAGGAGAATGGTAAAGTGCAGCTGGAGATTCGGTCGCAAGGAGGTGCTGTACTGGTAGCGCGTTGATATTTTTTTCATTATGTGAAAAGAAACAGACGAATCTTGCTGTGTTTCAATAAAAATACACTATCTTGCGGTAATTGTTTAACCTTTAAATATGATAGTTATGAACACAAAATTATTCGGTCTGTTTCTCGTATTATTGGTATGCCTGCCTTCGTTTGCCCAGCAGAAGCCTGTGGAGAAGGTGGATAGTGATGGAGTTTATCTGATGCCCGATCAACTGCCGGAATTTCCGGGAGGGATACAAGCTATGATGAAGTTTCTGTCTACAAACATCAAGTACCCTGTGGAAGCACAAAAGAAGGGGATTTCCGGTCGTGTGATTGTGCAGTTCGTCATTATGGAAGACGGAACATTGGATCAGGCCAAAGTTATAAGAGGAGTCGACCCCTTGTTGGACGAAGAAGCGTTACGTGTAGTGAAATCAATGCCTAAATGGAAACCGGGAATGGATAGAGGTGAGGCGGTGAAAGTACGTTTCACTGCTCCGATCATGTTTAATCTGTCTAGAAAGGATACACCGAGGCCTAATTTCCCCGAACTTGTGGTGCCGTTGGGACAGGAAGTGGAAAACAGGTCTTTGCAAGGAGTATGGCAAAGTTGCTCCGTACAGCCGGGCGAACATGGATATAAAATACTGTTATTTCCTGTATTAAAGATTGTGTCGGCTGACCAAACATTCATGAATATAATGACAGCCGGTATGGATGGCAAGTCAAATGCAGTTATTTATTGTCAAGGTGAGTACAGTCTGCCGTCGGATAACACTTATGTGGAAATGGTGGACAGATCGCTTGATCCTACTTTTACACAAGGAACAAAGAATGAAATCAGTGTGGAACGACTGCATGATAATCTAATCAAATTATCTTTTACGGTTCCGGGACAGGAAAGAAGATGGACGGAATATTGGTTCCGGGTTCCTTCGCCGAATGTGAGGATATTGGCTGATTGATTTTTTCCTCTGTTGATATAAGATTTTGCTTGTCAGGCGACGTAGGCTTGAAAACTGCGTGGAAATGAAGAATGATGAATGAAGAATGAAGAATGAAGAATTGGCTGCGCTATCATGCTGCAAAGTAATTCTTCATTCATCATTCTTCATTTCACAACGTTCGTATTAATTCTTAAAGAATCCGTTATCCTCCCATACTCCTGCTTCCTGTAGCTGTGTTGAAGTGGCACTTACATCGATGGGTAGCCATACTTCCATATCACCTTCACCACGGTGCGCCCAGGCATAATATGGAATTAGAGTGAGTTCTACGTCTTTAGCTACCAACTTTCCTGCCATGTCATAGCTTAATGCCTGTGCATCGGTTGTTAGTTGATTGATACCGTAAAGTAACTCAGGTTTTTCTGTTACTTTGAATTGCGGATGTTGGTTGAGAAGTACGCTGTGTATATTGAATCTGTTGTCCGGCCATTCTGCACAATACACGATGGGCCCGCGTTCAACGGCAACGCGACCGCGGTCGGCTTCTACCTTCGGATTTGCTTTTACTATTCGGGGAAGCATATCGAAATGTACTTCTACTACATCTCCTTTTTTCCATTTGCGGGCGATACTGAGATAGCCGTTGTTCACGTCGCTTTTTACTGTCTGTCCGTTGACGGATACCCGGTAAACCGGTTTTTGATTGTCAGCGTAAGCGTACAGGTCACCGGGCAGTACATTTCCACGTACCCAACCGGGAATACGGAGCTTCATCGTAAAGTTCTGATTGCCTTGTGCTATTTTCAGACGGATGTCTCCCTTCCATGGGTAATCGGTTTCCTGTTCCAGAATAATCTTTTTCTTATCCACTTTCAGCTCGGCCTTGTTAGAGAGGAAGAGGTTCACGTATACCTGATCGTCCTTCACGGCATACACATATCCCGGTAACGACGGGATGAAACGGCTGACATTGGAAGGGCAGCAGGCACAACCGAACCAAGGTTTGCGACTGTATTTTCCGCTGGAAGACAGTGGATTGGGGTAGAAAAAAGAACCTCCGTCCAGTGATACACCCGATATCAGACCATTGTACAAAGTGCGTTCCAGCACATCGAAATACTTGGCATCTCCATGAAGCAGGAAGAGACGGTAGTTCATATACACATTGCCGATAGCCGCACAAGTTTCGCAATAAGCGGACAGGTTGGGGAGTTCGTAGTTGTTACCGAATGCTTCGCCTGCGTGACGTGCACCGATACCTCCGGTTATATAAATCTTTTTAGAGACGATGTTGTCCCAGATTTTGTCAATCGCTTTAATATAGCTGCTATCGCCGGTGATGGCTGCCACATCTGCCATGCCGGAATACATATAAACGGCACGCACGGCATGTCCTACGGCTTCATCCTGCTCTACTACGGGTTTGTGTGCCTGACTGTAAGCGTCTTTCCGGCTTGTGTATCCACGGGTATCCAGGAAGAACTTTGCCTGATCGAGATACTTTTTATCTCCTGTCACCATGTAGAGCTTGACTAGAGCCATCTCGGCTATCTGATGTCCCGGTACATATTTCTTTTGTTCGGGCCCGTTGCCGATTTCGCGGCAGACACAATCGGCATATTTAATGGCAATATCAAGGAAGTTTCGCTTTCCGGTAGCCTGATAATGCGCTACGGCTCCTTCGACCATGTGCCCCAGATTGTAGAATTCATGGCTCAGGTTCTCTACGGCTACCCAGCGTTCTTTTCCTGCCCAGTTGTGCGGATGCTTCGGGTTCATGGTACGGGCGGTATAGAGATAGCCGTCCGGTTCTTGGGCTCCGGCAACAATGACGAGTATACTGTCGATGTATTTTTGCAGCTTCTTGTCCGGATAGGTCTGCAGGGAGTAACTGGCTCCTTCTATTGTTTTGTATACGTCGGTATCGTCGAAAGAGAATCCTTCTACTTTATATGTATCGCTGGGATGGGCCGCTTTTATAAAGTTTTCGTAACGCCCTGTCTCTTCGCATTTGCTGAATGCCAGAGGAATAGTTACTTCACGGCTCGCCTGAAGGCGCTGTCCCCAGAAACTGTCCGTCACTTTGACGGAGGTAAAAGGTACAGGGTCAATAGGATACCCATGATTAATTTGTGCATTTCCTGTGATGCAGAGGCAAGTCAGGAATGTTGCAGTCAGAATGTTTTTCATCTTGGTATTATTTTAGAATGAATAGCTCGTTTCTTTGTTATGGGGTGGGAACGACCGGTTTGATTGTTCCGTCCGGATTGAATTCCATCCGGTCGATGCATACTTCACGGTGCCAGCCCGGTCCGTCTTTCAAGTGATTCTTGTTGATACGGTGGTATACGATATACCATTTATCTTTTCCGGGTATTTGCAGGATAGAATTGTGGGCAGGGCCGTAGATCTCTTTTTCCGGATTCTGGATGAGTATGATCGGTTCTTTGGCTACCTCAATCGGGGCGAGTGGTGACCGGGCAGTGCCGTAAGCCACATGATAGTTCGGTGAACCGGTATCGTCAACAGACCAGAAGAAATAGTAAACTCCTTTTCTGTAAATCACGTAAGGTGCTTCACGGTAGGCATAAGTTTGCAGGGTTCCCCCTTTGGGCGTTAAAACTTTGATGGTCTCTTCTTTGATGGACAGCATATCGTCGTTGAGTTCGGCTCCTGCCATATAACCGTTGCCCCAATAAAGGTAGCTTTTGCCCGATACAGGGTCGGTGAATACATCCACATCAATCTGCTGTCCTCTTCCTGTGGGGGAGGAGGTGATAATTGGTTTACCCAGATCGGTGAAAGGTCCGGTAGGGGAATCTGCTACGGCGACCCCTATCTGTTTGCCTTTGTTGGTCGTTGGATTGGCACTGTAATAGAAGAAGTATTTATATTTTCCGTCTATTTTCTTTTCTTCGATACAAGGAGCCCAGGCATTTCCATTTGCCCAGGAGACATTTTTGCCCATCTCAAGAATAACTGTTTCTTCTTTCCACGTCTTTAAATTCTTCGATGAAAAGACCTTAAAATAACTTCCGCCCCATCCCGGAAAACCATCGCTGGTAGGATAAATATAATAACGTTTTGTCAGATGGGAATACAATACTTCGGGGTCGGCATGGAATCCGGGCAGAATAGGATTGCCTGATTTTTTATTCTGTGCTGCACCTTGCATCGTTCCGATAAGGAACAAACTAAATAGAATAATTCTGATGAATGAATGTTTCATGATAGGTAGATATAATTATTAGTTCGTATGCTACAAAGATAGGTCTTATCTGAATAAAAGAAGGGTCACATATCTGTCAAAGGGGGATAATTATCATTCATAATAGAAGTTGTGAACTAAATTTAGACTTTAATGAACGGTATTCGGATATCCTTTTGATTATAAAGCACTATTTTTGCACTGATCTAAAAATATATTATTACTATGAGAGCGAAACTGATTTTACCTTTTCTGATTTTATACTTATTCTGTCATTTATGGCCGGCACAAGGGCATGAAGTAACTGCCGAAGGAGCCTGGTGCTGGTTTGCCGATCCGCGGGCTTTGCATTATGAAAATAAAAAAGGTACGATAAACAGGACATATATCGGTTATATTGATGTACATGGCAATATTAAAGCTATGCAGTATGACTTTAAAAAGAAGCGGCAGGATGAGGTGTTGATCCGCTCTTATTTTCAGCCGGATGACCATAATAATCCGACGTTTCTGGTATTGCCGGACGAACGGATCATGATCTTTTATTCGCGCCATACGGATGAGCCTTGTTTCTATTATCGTATCTCCCGCACTCCCGGAGACATAACGACACTGGGAGATGAAAAGGTGATTAAAACGAAGGATAATACCACTTATCCGTCTCCGTTTATCTTGTCGGATGATCCGGAGCATATCTATCTGTGTTGGCGGGGGATTGGCTGGCATCCTACTGTTGCCCGCTTGTCGTTGCCCGATCAGGATGATCAGGTAAAGGTAGACTGGGGGCCTTATCAGATAGTGAAGTCTACAGGTGCCCGTCCTTATGCCAAGTATATGTCGAATGGAAAGGATAAGATTTATTTTGCTTATACGACCGGACATCCGGACAATGAGGAACCTAATTTTCTGTATTTTAATTATATCGACATCCGCTCTTTGCAGCTGAAGGATGTCAGGGGAAATATTCTTTCGGCTATTGCCGACGGTACCTTTAAAGTGAACAAGACGACTGACTATGTACGCCGGTATCCATCTACTTTGGTCGATCATTCGTCGGCGCGTGATTGGGTGTGGCAGGTTGCTTCGGATGAGAATAATCATCCGGTTATTGCCATGGTACGTATCAGCAGTGATAAGAACTCCCATGATTACTACTATGCGAAGTGGAACGGGCACGAATGGAAGATGACATTTCTAGCCAATGCCGGCGGTCATTTTCATCAGACCCCTAATCTGGAAAAATGTTATAGTGCCGGTATGGCTATAGATCCGTCGAATACTAATCATGTGTATTGTTCGCTGCCTGTGGAAGGAAAACAGGGGAAAGTCTACGAGATTATAAAATTTGTGTTGAATGAAGACGGGGAGATTGCTTCTACAGAAGCAGTCACGAAAGACTCGCAGTATAATAATGTCCGTCCTTATATAATACCTGGTTCGGAAGATTCACCTTTGAGACTTACGTGGATGTTCGGCAATTATTATGATTGGATTGTCAGCTCACGTTATCCGCAAGGTTACTGCACGGGAATTGCTTGTGATTTTAAAGGCTTTCCGGATGCAAAGAAGAAAAAGAATCTTGTAACGGAGAAGAATTTCAAGTTCAACCCGAAGAAGGCTTTTATACTGGAACAAACGGTCACTCTTGATGCCGCTCATTATCAAGGCACACTTTTGCAACTGGGTGGTCTTGAGTATTATCTGGATGGGAAAACGATGAAGCCGGAAGTGAGATATAAAGGAAAGGTGTATACCAGTTCCAATATACTCGGAACATCTGATTGCTGGAAAACAACTTCGCGCAGTACAGGTGGTAAGTGGTACACTCCACAAAAGTATGAAAGCTTCAAGCTAAAGTGGGAGTATAATAAAGGTGTATTATGTGTATATATTAACGGACTGTTGGATCAAAAAATAGAAATAAAATGAGAAGGAGAGCTTTAAAAAATAGTGTGGCAGGAATCCTTGCATTGTTTGTTCTCTCTTTGTTGGGGGGATCAGTTGCTGCACAAGAAAATGTGTTTACCGTACAGCAACCGGATTATCAAAGAAGTCCTTATACAGGAATGACACGCCAACATTGGATACAGGCGGGCGAATATTTGCTGCAAGGTGCATTCAATTATATTCATACATTGGACGATCAGATGTACTTTCCGAAGCAACTGGACAAAACATATCCCAATAATGACGGACAAGTTCCGGTTGCCAAGCTGGAGGGACTGGCACGAACCTTGTTTGTGGCTGCTCCTCTTTTGAAAGATAACCCGGATTTAGTGATGAACGGAATAAAGGTGGCAGACTATTATCGGCATCAATTGGTGAATCTCTCTAATCCGAAAAGTAAGAGTTATATTCCTCATCGTAAGGGAGGTCCCAGTCAGACTTTACTTGAGTTAGGCTCTTTGGCTATTTCAATGAAAGCAGCCCAGGCTATTTTGTGGGACCCGTTGACGAAATCACAAAAGGATTCGCTTGCTGCGACCATGCTGAGTTATGGAGAGGGACCGACTATCGGTTCCAACTGGATGTTCTTCAATGTGTTTATCTTAAGTTTTATGAAAGATCAGGGCTATGTCGTGAATGATGATTATTTAGAATCAAACTTAAAGAAACTCCTGGCACGTTATCGTGGAGAAGGCTGGTACAACGATGCTCCGGCTTATGACTATTACAGTGCATGGGCATACCAGACCTATGGCCCTATCTGGGCGGAGATGTTTGGGAAGAAGCAGTATCCTCAGTTGGCACAGCAATTCTTGGCAAATCAACATGATATGGTAGCTAACTATCCGTATATGTTCAGTCGGGATGGTAAGATGAATATGTGGGGACGAAGTATCTGCTATCGTTTTGCGTCAGTTGCCCCACTTGCTTTGCTTGAATATGATCAGAGCGGTGAAGTAAATTATGGGTGGATAAGAAGAATAGCATCTTCTACTTTATTACAATTTCTGGAAAGACCGGAATTTCTAGAAGATGGTGTTCCGACAATGGGCTTTTACGAGCCTTTTGCTCCTGCCGTACAGATCTATAGCTGTCGTGGTAGCGTATACTGGTGTGGTAAAGCTTTCCTAAGTTTGTTGCTGCCGGAAGATGCTGAGTTTTGGACTGCTAAAGAAAATACTGGCCCTTGGGAAAAAGAGCTGAAAAAAGGAAATGTGTATAATCAGTTTCAACCGGGAACCAATTTGCTAATAACGAATTATCCGAATAGTGGTGCTTCCGAGATGCGCTCATGGTGTCATGAAACGGTTGCAAAGGACTGGCAAAAGTTCCGTAGTACAGAAAACTACAATAAGTTGGCTTACAACACGGAATTTCCGTGGATGGCGGACGGAAATAACGGGGAAATATCCATGAATTACGGAACAAAGAATAAGAAAGGTGAATGGGAGGTATTACGGCTTTATACATTCCAGAGTTTTAAAGATGGTATTTACCGTCGTGATGCTGTGCTCGAAACAGATAGTACTGTAAAGTACCAACTGGCTGATATTCCGCTGCCAAACGGAATACTGAGAGTGGATAAGGTTTCAGTATCTGAGCCGACAGAGATATGTTTAGGACATTATTCTCTTCCCCGTCTGAATACAAATATCCAAGAAACATCCCGGAAAGTAGATAGACAGGAAGTGCCAGTTTTGTCTAATGGAGAATATGAGCTTGCAATGATACCATTGGCTGGTTGGAATAAAGTATATACAATGTATCCGGAGGGATTACATCCGGTAAGTAATCAGTGTGGCTTGATTATGACTTCTGATAAACTAACTGACAGTAAAATCTATGTAATGCTTCAATTATGGAAAAAGAATGATGGTAAGAATACCTTTTCCAAGAAGGAATTGAGTCCTGTCAAATCTATTCGTATCTCGGAGGATAAGAAACAGGTAATAATTCAATTATCTGCAAAAGAAACAAAAACAATTCTATTTCAGTGATATTATAAAAATGAAAGAAGAGACAGTGGAGGCATGCTTTCACTGTCTTTTTTTGTAGGAATAATTGCTATTAGTGGTTGCTTACTAAGGCGAATTTTCCTTCAAAATGTTCTACTTATCAGTATATCTGTCTATACTATTATTTAGTCGTTGTTTATTAATCTTTTTATTCATAATTTTGGTCGTATATATAAATTAAGATTATTATATTTGCGTTTGAACGAACAAAATCTGGTTATATGAAAAACACAAGAATTACTACTTTCTTATATAAGTTAGGCTTCTTCATTTCATTCATGCTCTTTAACTTCACTTTGCTGTCGGCAACTGAAGAAGTTATCTATAACTTGAAATTTAAGCAACTTTCCGCTCCACATTCACTGCCAACCAATGAAGTTCAAAAAGTATATCAAGATAGAGATGGATTTATTTGGTTCGCTACTCGTAATGGATTATGCCAATATAATGGATATGAAACGACGCTTTATAAATCCAATCTTTATTCTCCGGATTTATTGACCACTAATAGCATCACTTGCCTGGTTGATGATAATAATAATAATCTTTGGATTGGTACATCGGAAGGATTGAATGTGATGGATAAGAGAACAGGAGAGATCAAAAAGTACAAAGCGCCATCCATATCTAATAATGTAGTGTCTGCACTATGTGTGACTCGTGATAATACTCTTTGGGTAGGTACTGATAATGGCTTATGCCGCTATGTTCCGGAGAAAGACACTTTTGTTGTCTGTGGAGATGAATTTGGAGATGGCAGGCTACGATATGTTACAATCAAATCTTTATTAGAAGATTCAGATGGGCGATCTTTGGATTGGAACTTGGGCACAAGGGTTATTTCGTTATTCTCCATCTACAGATAAAGTAGTAGTATATCCCAAAATTAATGAGCAATATTCTTCTCATGTTATTTATGAAGATAGTAATAAAGATATTTGGGTAGGAAGCTGGGGCTATGGACTTTTTAAACTACGGAATCCTAAAGATATGGAGAATGTGTCTTACCAAAGTTTCCTGCATGAAAATGGCGATGATTCAAGTTTATCCGATAATATAGTATATGATATAGCTGAAGATATAAATACTCATACTTTATGGGTTGGTACACGCAGTGGATTAAGTATTTTAAGACTTGATGAGTCGAGTTCCTTTATTAATTATAAATCAGGGAAATCTGATTATCGTATTCCTTCTGACGAAGTAAATTCAATTATGCGTGATAGTCAGAAGAATATGTGGATAGGAGCCATTGGCGGTGGAGTTTTGATGGCTGATACACGGCAACCTGCATTTGCTTTGCATACACTTAATTTCGGTGATGAAGATATTCCGGTAACTTCTGTTCGTACGTTATTTGCCGATTCAGATCAAAATTTATGGATTGGAGTTGGAACTTACGGATTAGCGCGTAGAGAGTATGTGACGGGCGAACTAAAGATGTATTCACATATACCGGAATTTTCAGGTGTAAAAGATTTGCCTTCTCTTTTTGCGGTTGTTCAGCGTAAAAAAAGTGGTGATATCTGGTTTGGTATGTATAACGGAGGAATTTACGTCTATCGGAAAGGCGAGAAGGTGAAGCACTTAACAACGAAGAATAGTGCTTTTCTCACTTCAGATTGTGTATCGGCTTTATATGAAGATTATGAAGGGAATTGCTGGATTGGTACGCGTGGAGGAATAGGAGTCCGTTTATCTGATGGTACTGACTATCGCTTCGAAACAATGAATTTTAATGATAGCTTGTCTGCTGGATGGATATATGTAAGAGATATCGTGCAGGATATGGATAACAGTGTTTGGTTGGCTACATCCAATTTTGGTGTGATTCATATAACGGGAGATGTTCGGCAACCTTCAACGCTGAAGTATGAGAATTATAGTTTTCATAACCGTAAATTAATCACGAATACAGTTCTCTGCATGCATATTGACCGTTTTGGACGATTATGGGCGGGGACAGAGGGAGGAGGATTATACCTTTATAATCGTAGCACGGGACAGTTTGAAGAAAAGACACGGACATATAGCATTCCGGGAGATGTTATCGTTAGTATAGAAGAAGATAAAAGTGGAAATTTATGGCTGGGAACAGTTTCCGGACTGGTGAAACTTTATGTGGCTGCTGTTGGAAATGATTTTTCGACTCGTATATATACTTCTGCTGATGGACTACAAGATAACTTTATTGTCAATTCGTCTTGTAGCCGTGATGGAGAACTCTTCTTTGGAGGCCATAAAGGCTACAATAGTTTTTTTCCCGATAAAATGGAAATCCCATCTCAGGAAACTAATTTCCTGATAACAGATATTAAAATATTCAACCACTCTTTTAAAAACTTGCCGGTTGAGCTACAGCAGAAGATTTCTCCGGTAATGCCTACCTATACAAGTAAGATTGAACTTCCCTATAAATACAATAATTTTAGCATTGAATTTGCTGCTCTTACTTACAAGAATCCTGAACTGAACAGGTATGCTTATCGTCTCCAGAACTTTGACCGGGATTGGCAGTATACGGATGCAGATCGTCGTTTTGCCTATTATAACAATCTGCCAAGTGGAACGTATACGTTTCAACTGAAAGCAACGAATGAAAACGGAGAATGGAGTGGTTATGTACGTGAATTCACAGTGGTAGTCCTTCCTCCGTTTTGGGCAACTTGGTGGGCTTATCTATTATATATGGTATTGGTATTGGTTATTGGTGTCTTAATTTACCGTACAATTAAAAAACGTATATTGCTTCAGAATGCCTTACGGCTTCGTGAAATGGAGAAGGCAAAGGCGGAAGAATTAAATCACGCTAAGTTGCAGTTCTTTACTAATATTACCCATGAATTATTAACTCCATTAACAATTATTTCGGCAACAGTTGATGAGTTGAAAACACAGGCACCTAGTCATAATGACTTATATACTGTAATGAATAGTAATATTCAGCGACTAATTCGATTGTTACAACAAATTCTTGAATTTCGTAAAGCGGAAACTGGTAATTTGAAGTTACGAGTCTCTCCAGGAGATCTTGCTGCTTTTGTAAGAACAGGGACTGAAAGCTTTAAGCCTTTAGTGAAAAAACGTAAGATACATTTTTCACTTCTTTGTGACCCTGAATCTATTGTTGGTTACTTTGATATAGATAAGTTAGATAAAATCATGTATAATTTATTGTCAAATGCCGCTAAATATAATAAAGAAGATGGATTTATCCAAGTAACTTTATCTTATGATGAAGAAGATAGAGAGTTTGTGTTATTGAGGGTTAAAGATAATGGAAAGGGTATCTCAAGAGAGAAACAAGCAACTCTTTTCAAACGATTCTATGAGGGGGATTATCGTAAATTTAATACTATTGGTACGGGCATCGGACTTTCATTAACAAAAGATTTGGTTACATTGCATGGGGGAACAATCTCAGTAGAAAGTGAGGTAGATCATGGTACCGAGTTTATTGTACGAATCCCTATTGAGCGTTCTTATTATGATGAAGAGCAAATTGATGACGAAGTTATTTCTTTGAGGCAAACAGCTATTGATTACGAGGATACACCGGAAGATGTTATTGCTGAAGTCCAAGAATTGGCGACAAAAGCCAATTCCATATTGTTAGTGGAAGATAATGAGGAATTACTAAACCTGATGACAAAACTATTGGGCCGCGAATATAATGTTTTCACTGCGGAAAATGGGAAGGAAGGTATTATAGTATTAGAAAATGAAGATGTTGATTTAATTGTATCTGATATAATGATGCCTGAAATGGATGGGATAGAATTTTGTAAATATGTGAAAGGGCATTTGGAGATTAGTCATATACCGGTCATTTTATTGACTGCTAAGAATAAGGAAGAGGATAGAGCGGAAGCTTATGAAATTGGTGCGGATGCATTTATTAGTAAACCTTTTAATTTGACAGTTCTTCATGCACGTATTCGCAATTTGTTAAAGTATAAAGCACGAATGGCACATGATTTTAAAAATCAAATTGTATTTGAAGTGAAAGATTTAAATTATACCAGTTTGGATGAGGATTTTATTCAACGTGCTATTAATTGTGTAAATAACCACTTAGAAGATCCCAACTTTGATCAAGCGCAATTTGCGGATGAAATGTTAACTAGTAAATCTACTTTATATAAAAAGTTGAAGTCTTTAGCAGGTTTGAATACTTCTTCTTTTATACGTAATGTTCGTTTGAAAGCAGCCTGTAGGATTATGGAAGAAAAAGGGATCAATATTCGTGTTTCCGAATTAGCTTATGCAGTAGGTTTTAATGATCCTAAGTATTTTAGTTCTTGTTTTAAAAAGGAGTTTGGTATGTTACCGTCTGAATATATTGAACGATTTATTATCGAGAAAGAAAAAGACTAAGTAAAATTGCCTTTTGAATTATCTTTTTTAAGTTTATTGTAAACCTCTCTCTGTATCAGAATGAGGTAGTGTGTTAATAATAAAGGATATTATCTTCAGGTACACAAATTGTTTCGTAGGGCTGTGGTCTTTCTTTCGGAGACTATACTTCTATGAAAGATTGATTATAGTGCTTCTTTCGAAGGAGTATAATCATACGAACTAAAATATGGACTTGAAGATATTAGAGTAGACTTGATTCTAAGTTAATTATGCTATAATTAGATATGTAGATATATTAGTGAACTATGTTTTTGCTGTAATATAACAGGGGAGAATATAAATAAACCTTCTATGTCGAATTATAATTCAAATATGTCGAATATCTCAAATTCGACCTTGTAGAGCTATCTTTAGAGTAAAGTGCAGATGTTCGCACCTATATTTGCATTGTGATAACGGAGAAATATCTCAATACTATTTTCAATCATTTTTTCGGTAGAATAGAAAATAACTTTATTAACCTTTTAAAAAAAATAGCATGAAAAGAAAGAAATCCAGTATGAATGTGGGGTATGTACTTAAGACGGTCTTATCCACATTTAGTGTTTTATTTTTAGTCGGTCTTCTTTTTTCTTGTAAGGAGGACTATGCTTATGTTACTCCGACTTATGTCAGTACAGCCTATGATTCGAGTAAACCTGTGGAAATAACTGCAATATTACCTGATTCTGGTGGATATAAAACTCCTTTTGTTATAAAAGGAAGCAATTTTGGCAATGACTTATCAAAAATTAAGGTAATTTTTAATGGTGATCGTGAAGCTGTACTCGTCAGTACAAACGGAGAGACTTTATATGGGATTATGCCTAAACAAGAGGATGGCTTTAATGAGGTAGTTGTTACTGTAGACGGAAAGGAAAGTAAATCTCCACAAACTTTTCGTTATGTGAAAGTGGAGCAGGTATCTACAGTTGCTGGCAAATCGGGAGTTGGAGGCTATACAGATGGGACATTGATTGATTCACGTTTTGGGAAGATTTCTGGTATTGCTTCAGTGGTAGGAAATAACTTGATAGTTTGTGAAGGAGATGATGGACGTGTTCGTATGGTTTCTATTGATGACAACAAGGTTTCAACCCTGTTCTCAGGTTTTAAACTAGGTCAACCTGCTGTCACAAAAGATCGTACTAGAGTTTATGTTATTCAAACAGTTAGCCCTCATGCTATTTATTATTTTGCGAGGGAAAACTCATGGACTTCTAAACGTTTGACTTCTGGAATAGCAAACGTCACAGGGCAAATTCATTCTTGTGCGTTAGATAATGATGAAAAATATCTTTATTTCCGCGACCATAATGGTAAATTTGGAAGAGTCGAAATTGCTAATCCGCAGAATGTTGAAATTTTGAATTCAAATTGTGGAAAGGTTGATAAAGAGACTTCTTACTTGGCATTTAATCCTGTTGAAAACTGCTTTTATCTTTCTCTACAAAATGCGCAAGGGATTTATAAAGTTTCTCATGATGGGCAAACTGTGGAGGATTATGCCGGATTTAATTCGATTGGCGGGAAAGATGGACCTCGCCTGGAAGCTACATTGAGAAACCCGGCAGGTATTACTTTTGATAAAAGTGGTAACTTATATTTTTGTGATTCGCAGGGTTATACTTTACGAAAAATTTCTCGTATTGATGGAATGCTTACTACTGTTGCTGGACAATATCAGAAAAGTGGCGGCGTTGATGGATTACCTTTAGAATCTACTTTTAATTATCCTTATGTTGTTTGTATGGATGATGAAGAAAATTTCTTTATCGGTGAGCGTTGGGGATGTGTAGTGAGAAAATTTGCAGTAGAATAATCTTAAATTAAAATATATATGAAACAATTATTAATTGTTATTTCGCTTTTGTTTTCATGTATTTCGATGTCGTGGGGACAAAATGGATTTATGGTCGCTGGAACAGTGATGGACGAAAACGGTGAACCTTTAATAGGGGTAAGTGTGGTTAATCAAGCAAATACTTCCCAAGGAACAGTCACTGATTTGGACGGTAAGTTCCGTTTACCGAATCTTCTTAATAAAACAACATTGCTTTTTACTTATGTAGGTTTTAAAAATGAGAAGTATGTTGTAACAGGCAACAAAGAGCAAATCAAAATTGTAATGAAAGCCGATGTTAGTGACCTGGATGAAGTTGTAGTTGTTGGACAGGCTAACCAAAGAAAGGTTTCTGTGACGGGGGCAATTACAGTGGTGAAACCGGAAATTCTGGACCAACCAGGTACTTCTATCTCTAATATGTTAGGTGGAAATGTCCCAGGTATTATTGCTGTGACTCGTAGTGGTGAGCCTGGAGATGACTTTTCAGAATTCTGGATTCGTGGTATTAGTACTTTTGGAGCCAATGCCTCTGCTTTGGTATTGGTGGATGGTGTAGAAGGAAATATAAATGATCTTGACCCTTCAGATATAGAAAGTTTTTCTGTATTGAAAGATGCCTCCGCAACTGCTGTGTATGGTGTACGTGGTGCGAATGGAGTGGTGGTAATAACAACAAAAAGTGGTAAGGCGGGAAAGCTGAGAATTAATTTTAAAACAAATTTGATAATGAGTGAGTCTGCACGTATGCCAGAATATGCAGATGCTTATTCGTACGCTCAATTAGCAAATGAAGCTCGTCTTTCTCGTGGTAAAGATCCTATCTATTCTGATGTCGCAATGGAATTGATTCGTACAGGCATGGATCAGGACTTGTATCCTAATGTGAACTGGAGGGATGTGATTTTGAAAGATCATGTATGGCAGAATCAACATTTTTTAAGTGTTGCTGGTGGTGGTACTGCAGCTCGTTACTATATGTCATTGAGTATACAGAATAAAGATGCAGTTTTTAAGCAGGATAAATCAGCAAATAAATATGATACGAACGTTAGCTATCATAAGTATTCATTTTTGGCGAACATGGATGTAAACTTGACAAAAACAACCAATTTGGGGCTTAAACTAAATCAAGTGATTGTAAATCAAAATGCTCCGGGGTTTGGTGATAATAATGATGCTTTGTGGCAAGCACAGGCAAACTTGACTCCACTTACAACTCCGGTCAAATACTCTGATGGTTCATTGGCTACTTATGGAGCTAATGCTGATGAACTTTCTCCTTATGTTCAATTAAATTATACGGGATTTAAAGAAAATAGACGTTTAAATACGGGATTATTGGTAACTCTGAAACAAGATTTATCTTTTATAACAAAAGGCTTAGATATTAAAGGTGTGTTTTCTTACAATGGTGAATCGCAGCATAATATTACTCGTACAAAGATGCCAGATCTTTATTATGCTGATGGTAGAAATGCTGATGGAAGTTTGAATTTGAAAAGGACTCGTGAGAAGAAAGATTTGTCTTTTGGTAAGGATGTTTATAGCGCACGCTCCTATTATTGGGAATTAACAGGAAACTACAACCGTACTTTTGGTGAGCATAGAATTGGTGGATTGGTTCTTTTTTATTTGCAAAGTAATTCAAATTCAGATGCTAATGATAATTTGGCAGCGATTCCTACACGTTATGAGTCTTTATCTGGTCGTGTAACTTATGGTTTTAAGGATACTTATTTTGCAGAATTCAATATTGGCTATACGGGTTCTGAACAGTTTCCGACAGGTGAACGTTTCGGCTGGTTTCCAGCGGTCTCTGGTGGTTGGGTTCCTACTCAATATGACTTCCTAAGAGAAAAAATCCCGTTTTTGAATTTCCTTAAAATACGTGCTTCTTATGGTTTGGTAGGCAATGATCGTATTGGAGGTAAACGTTTTCCATATTTAACAACTATTTATTCAGGAATGTCAGGAACTTCCTGGGCTAGTGGCGGGGTTTTAGGAGAAGACCAAATTGGTACTGACGGCTTGACTTGGGAGACCGCCCATAAATTTGATATTGGTATAGATGCTCATTTATTTCATGAGAAAGTACAGTTTACTGTTGACTATTTCAATGATAAACGTACTGGAATATTCCAACAACGTGCTACTATTCCAACTGAAGTAGGATTAGTCAATTTTCCATGGGCCAATATGGGAAGTATGAGAAGTCATGGCTTTGATGGTAACATTTCTTTTGATCATGCATTTAATAAAGATTGGAGAATGACTTTACGTGCCAATTTTACTTACTCGCGAAATAAAGTTACTAATTGGGAAGAATCAGGTATTCGTTATCCTTATCAATCGCGAATTGGCATTCCTAATGGTGTACAAAGAGGTTTGATTGCCTTAGGTTTATTTAAAGATGAAGCTGATATTGAAAGTAGTCCCAAGCAGACTTTTGAGAGTGTAGTTCTACCGGGTGATATCAAATATAAAGATGTGAATAATGATGGAGTTATTAATTCTGATGATGAAGTGCCACTTTCGTATTCTGCAACTCCTGAATTGCAATATGGATTTGCTGCAGAAATTAGATGGAAGAAATTTTCATTAAGTGCTCTTTTCGAAGGGGCTGGGCACAGCAATTATTTTTATGGTGGTACTGGTTTTTATCCTTTTGCATGGGAAAGCCGAGGTAATTTGTTGAATATTGTAACAGAGCCATCTAATCGCTGGACTTCACGTGAAATTTCTGGAAATCCTTCAACAGAGAATCCAAATGCTCGTTTTCCTCGTTTAACATATGGAGAGAATAAGAATAATAATCGTGCATCTACTTTTTGGTTAGCAGATAATCGTTACTTGCGTTTTAAGAATCTTACGGCACGTTATTCTTATGCACATCCGTGGTTGAGTAACGTTATAGGAGTAAGTGGTATTGACATAAGTTTTATTGTTAATAATATATGTACATGGGATGATATTAAGTTATGGGACCCGGGACAGGCTAGTGGTAATGGAACTAAATATCCTATTCAGCGTACTTATACATTGCAGTTGAATTTTAATTTTTAATGAGGACAAAAAATATGAAAAATATAAGAAGTATAGTTATTGCAGGCATTACTGCTGTCATGGCTTTTAGTGTGTGTTCTTGTGACTCTTATCTGGATGTAGATCGCTATATTTATGATATGACTAGTCTTGATTCTATATTTAAACGTAAATCTTTGCTCGAGCAATATATAAATGGTGCTTCTATGTATTTACCGCGTGAAGAAATCTTGTGGTGGAAAGGTGAAGATCCTTTTGCGTTAACTACTGATGAAGCTTTTTGTTCTTTTAAAATGACTCCTGTTGATTATGCTCAGGGTAAAATCGATCGTTTTAGTAGTTCATATGATTATTATAATAGATTTTATAAAGGTATTCGGCGTGCCAATCAAGTAATTCAACGAATTCACGAATGCGAAGATATCTCGGAGGTAGATCGTCGTGATTTTACCGGACGTGCTCACTTCTTACGTGCTTATCTATATTATAGTTTATTGAGACAATATGGTCCTGTACTCATTTTGCCGGATGATCCGTTGCCGACTAATGGTTCGACTGAATCTTTAAGTTTTCCTAGAGGAACTTATGATGAATGTGTAGATTATATTTGTGAGAATTTGGAATCTGCTGCTGCCATGTTGTTAGATGAACGTCCAGATGTATCTACTTATCGTGTTCCTACAAAAGGTGCTGCATTGTCTATAATTTCTCGTATTCGTTTAGAGGCTGCTAGTCCGTGGTTTAATGGTAATCCTTATTATTATGATTTTATTCGTCATATAGATGGTGTGCCATATATTTCTCAAACAAAAGATTTACAGAAATGGGGAATAGCTGCTGCGGCAGCAAAAAGAGTGATCAATTTAGATAAATATGCTCTATTTACAGTGCCAAAAGATGCAGATACACCAGAACTACCTAAAAATGTGCCAAATGGAAATTTTCCTAATGGTGCTGGAGACATTGATCCTTTTAGATCTTATAATGATATGTTTACAGGTGAAGAGCTAGCGTTGAATGTTTCAGAATATATTTGGACAGCTGGTTTTAATAATGATGTTTTATATGTTGCTTTTCCTGCAGTAATGGGAGGAGGTAATGGATTGAATGTGAGCCAGCAATTAGTGGATGCCTACAAAATGGTTGATGGGTATGATATTAATGAATCAAGTCAAGAATATCCTTATCCTGTTGAGGCAGAAGCATGGAAACCTATTGGAAATAATGGGAAAAGTTTTTCAGGTTATCAAATGCCTGCTCAGGTTGCAAAGATGTATGATAATCGTGAAATGCGTTTTTATGCTACTATTGCTTTTAATCACCGCTATTGGGAAGCGAGTTCCTATGCTGGTACTGAACCTAACAAGAAGAATCTGGAGGTGACTTACTATATTGATGGCACTGGGGCTGCTTGGGGAGATCATCCTGACGATAAGAGTTTTAGTGGCTATAATTGTTGTAAATATGTTCATACTTCGGATAGTCCAAAAGGAGGTTATAGAAGTAAATACTTCCCCCTTATTCGTTATGCTGAAATCTTGCTTAACTATGTAGAAGCCATGAACGAGATGGAAGAAGGGGTTGTGTATACAGATGAGGATAATAATATTACGGTGAAAAGGGATAAGGATGAAATGAGAAAATATTTCAACATGATTCGTTTCCGTGCTGGTTTACCAGGAGTAACAGATGCAGAATTAAATGATCCTGCAAAAATGCGTGAGATAATAAAAAGAGAGCGTCAAGTAGAATTTGCTTTGGAAGGTAGGCGCTTTTTTGATTTACGTCGTTGGGGAGACTTGACTAAGAATGTAGGTACTTTTTATGGTATGAATGTGAATGCAAAAAGTAGTAACAGAGAGGCATACCATAAGCGGACGGCAATGACTTGGCAATACTCAATTTATACTATATCCAATAAATTGATGTTCTATCCGATTATTCAGACCGTAATGGATAAAAATGTGAAACTTGATCAAAATCCAGGATGGTGATCAGAATGATAATGTTAAACTATAAAAGAACGAAAAATGAAACTATTTAATTATACAAGATGCTTGTGTCTCAGTTTTTCTCTACTTGTATTAGCTTCATGTAATGTTGAAAATCCAATAGATGGAGAACAATATATAAAGCAGGTTTATTTGGTTGGTGCTTATGATAAACTGCAAGGAAAGGAGGTTGCTTATGGTAGTGAACGGGAGATATTTGTGTCTGTGGCAATAGGGGGAACTGTTTCTCTAGATCATGATGTAACTATAAGACTGGAGCAAGCAGACTACATTAATATTGATAATTATAATAAGAAAAATGTGGTAGGAGATGATATCCCTTATGAAGCTATGCCTCAAGAGTTATACAATATTCCTTCATGGGAAGGCACTATTAAAGCTGGAGAAGAGTATGTACGTATTCCTATCCATATTTATGCAGATCAGGTAAATTGTGATAAGCGTTATATTATTCCGTTGAGAATAGCAGAAGTGAGTGATTATGAACCAACCCCAACTGATACAGTTTTAATGGTGAATCTCAAAATGGTCAATGAATACTCAGGAACATATATCATCAGTGGAACAAATGTCAGATATGAAAATGATGAACCAATCGTAAGTGAAACATCTTCTTTAAATACACCGCGTACAATGATTGCGGTCGACCAGTATACAGTTCGTCTATTTCATAAAGTTGAATCGGAAGAGTTAACTAATGCTGATAAAGCAGCGATGAAATTAATTGTTAATCCGACGGATAATACGGTTACAATAGAACCTTGGAAAGATCTTCCTATTCTTAAAGGAGGGGGGACTTTTGATGTAGAGAAGCATACATTTACTATTTGGTATCATTATATGGAGAATGGTAAAGAATATCGAACAGAAGCTACTATCGTAAAGAATAAAAGCTAGTAGATGACTCTATGTAAGGTACATCTAGGAAATAGGTGTACCTTACTATAACAGCACAATTTGGCTTTGTTGATAATTTCTAAATTTTTATATTGTGAAATTGAGATATGTTACTTCTCTAAGTTTTTTGTTTATGACGATGATAGACATATCCGGATATTTGTCGATATAAAGTGCATGCTAGATCTAGTCTATAAATCGTTCAAATAGAATCGAATATCGGTCATTTAGGTAGGCTTTATTTAAAGTTCGACCTAATTGCATGATTTCTGTACCTTTATTTATTATTGAACTCTTATTTTTGTCGATAATGAATACTACTAATTTATCTTTCGGAGGATAAATTAATCAATAGGTTTTGGAACCCCAAAGAAAAACAGACTTGTATGAAGATAGTAAAGATTGTAAATTTAATGATGGGCTTGTCATTTTCACTATGTACATTAGCGGAGAATGATTGGCGATTAGTTTGGAGTGATGAATTCGAAACGGATGGTCCTTTGGATTCTTCTGTGTGGAACTTTGAACAGGGATATGCACGTAACGAAGAAGCCCAATGGTATCAACAGGATAACGCAATCTGCAGAAATGGATATCTCATAATAGAAGCTCGAAAGGAGAAAGATAGAAAGAATCCCCTTTATGTAGCAGGAAGCAAAGACTGGCGCAAAAAACGAGAGTTTGTAGAATATACTTCTTCGTCAGTCACTACTGCCGGGAAAAAAGAGTTTTTGTATGGGCGTTTTGAAATAAAAGCACGTATTCCGGTGGCGAAAGGTGCATGGCCTGCTATCTGGGCTTTGGGACGTGATATGGAATGGCCTTCATGTGGTGAAATTGACATTATGGAGTATTACCAAATCAAAGGAGTACCTCATATTCTTGCAAATGCTGCATGGGGAACAGATCGGCAATGGCATGCAAAATGGGATAGTCAGGCAACTCCTTATTCACATTTTACCGATAAAGATCCGGATTGGGCTTCAAAGTTCCATATCTGGCGAATGGATTGGGATGAAGAAGCGATCAAACTCTATCTGGACGATGAACTTTTAAATGAGATACCTTTAAAGAATACCATAAACGGTAAAATAGGAAAGGGAACCAATCCTTTTACAAGACCACAGTATCTTTTATTGAACTTAGCCATTGGAGGCATTAATGGAGGACCGATTGATGAGGCCGCCTTGCCAATGAAATATGAGATTGATTATGTCAGAGTCTATCAGAAAGAGAAAAAAATAGCTTCTGGAGAAGTCTGGAGAGATATGGATGGTGAGCTGATCAATGCACACGGCGGAGGGATACTTTTTCATGAAGGCAAATACTACTGGTTTGGAGAACATCGCCCGGCTACTGGTTTCGTCACAGAAAAAGGCATAGCCTGCTACTCATCCACTGATTTACTTAACTGGAAAAATGAGGGAATTGTTTTTGCAGTTTCCGAAGAAGCAGGAAGCGATATTGAGAAAGGATGTATCATGGAGCGTCCGAAGGTTATTTATAATAAGAAGACCGGAAAGTTCATCATGTGGCTGCATCTCGAACTGAAAGGACAAGGATATGGACCTGCCCGTACGGCTGTTGCTGTAAGTGATTCGCCTGTCGGACCATATCGCTTTATTCGTTCCGGGCGTGTGAATCCCGGCATTTATCCTTTGAATATGACTAAGAAAGAACGCAAGCTAAAATGGAATCTTGAACAATATAAAGAATGGTGGACACCAGAATGGTATGAAGCAATTCGGAAAGGTATGTTTGTGAAACGTGATCTGGAAGGTGGACAGATGTCCCGGGACATGACTTTGTTCGTAGATGATGATGAAAAAGCTTATCACATTTATTCTTCAGAAGAGAATCTTACTTTGCAAATTGCGGAATTAACAGACGATTATCTCAACCATAGTGGTAAATATATTCGGATTTTTCCCGGTGGACATAATGAAGCTCCTGCTATATTCAAAAAGGATGGGATTTATTGGATGATAACATCCGGCTGTACAGGATGGGACCCTAATAAAGCTCGTTTGTTGACTGCAACTTCTATTCTTGGAGAATGGAAGCAACTTCCAAATCCTTGTATAGGCGAAAATGCAGATAAAACATTTGGCGGACAGAGTACCTATATACTTCCTTTACCGGATAAAAAACAGTTCCTTTTTATGGCAGATAACTGGCGCCCGAAGAGTCTGGAAGACTCACGTTATATCTGGTTGCCTATCCAATTTAATGAAAAAGGTACTCCTTTTATCGAATGGGTTGATAGGTGGAAAATCGATTGATATCGTATATAATAGAACTTGAGTTCAATGGGTAGATAAAGTGAAATAAGGTAAAGAATTTCCCAAATAGCTTATAATTCGTGAATATTGGTCGTTTTTTGGTCCCTTTTTGACACAATTCTGAACCCTTTTCTTTAATGTATCCAGTATCTTTGTGGGCGAGAAAGCTTAAATAATATCATGAATAATTTGAAAGTATGGTGTATATAGTTAGATTCTTATTGCCGGTAGTCATGTTTATAGGGCTGCTGCCGATACAAGCGCAAGCGCAGAAAAATACAAGTTTCATACCCGGTGAAGTATGGAAAGATACGGATGGTAACCCTATTAATGCTCATGGTGGGGGACTGCTTTATCATGAGGGCACTTACTATTGGTACGGAGAGTATAAAAAAGGAAAAACGATATTACCGGAATGGGCTACATGGGAATGCTATCGTACAGATGTGACGGGAGTAGGTTGCTATTCTTCCAGAGATTTACTGAACTGGAAATTTGAAGGCATTGTCCTGCCGGCAGTAAAAGACGATCCGAACCATGATCTCCATCCGTCTAAAGTATTGGAACGCCCCAAAGTAATTTATAATAAAAAGACTGGTAAGTTTGTGATGTGGGCGCATGTGGAGAGTGCAGATTATAGCAAGGCGTGTGCAGGAGTGGCTGTTTCCGATTCTCCTGCCGGGCCATTTACTTATCTGGGAAGTTTCCGTCCGAACGATGCAATGAGCCGTGACCAGACCGTATTTGTAGATGACGACGGACGAGCTTACCAATTTTACTCGTCAGAAAACAACGAGACTATGTACATCAGTCTCCTGACGGATGATTATCTGAAACCAAGCGGACGTTTTACACGTAATTTCATAAAAGAATCTCGTGAAGCTCCGGCAGTTTTTAAGTATAATGGTAAATATTATATGTTAAGTTCCGGTTGCACAGGGTGGGACCCGAATATTGCAGAAATTGCTGTTGCTGACTCCATTATGGGCACATGGAAAACAATAGGCAATCCTTGTACAGGACCGGATGCGGATAAGACCTTCTATGCACAGAGTACATATGTGCAGCCGATAATTGGAAAGAAGGATGCATATATTGCCATGTTTGACCGTTGGAAAAAGAAGGACCTGGAAGATTCACGCTATGTATGGCTGCCTGTATTGATAAAGAACGGAGCGATTACGATACCCTGGCATGAAAAGTGGAACTTGGAAATCTTTGATAAATAGAAGAAATAGATGATGAAACGGATACTACTACTAACTTTCTTGCTGATCTCTGTTTCTGCTGTGTGTCTTTCACAGAGATTGGTGGAAGTGGCTAAGGGATATAGTTGTACTTCTGTCAATACAGCGGTATTCCGTAACAATTCCTTGGTGACACATAAGGGGGAGCAGTATATTAGCTACTACGATGCCGAAGGGTATCTGGTACTTGGCAAACGGAAGCTGAAATCTAAAAAATGGACAATACACCGTACACAATACAAAGGTAATGTAAAAGACGCTCATAATATTATTAGTATGATGGTAGATGAGGAAGGATACTTGCATGTTTCTTTCGATCATCATGGGCATAAGTTGAATTATTGCCGGGGGATAGCTCCCGGCTCTCTGGAGTTAGGAGAAAAAGTGCCGATGACCGGTGTAGATGAAGGTAATGTCACTTATCCGGAATTTTATCCTTTATCCGGAGGGGATTTGCTGTTTGCCTATCGTTCCGGTTCTTCCGGTCGCGGAAATCTGGTGATGAATCGTTATTCTTTGAAGAATCATGCCTGGACTCGTGTACAGGATGTTCTGATTGATGGAGAGAATCAGCGGAATGCTTACTGGCAACTGTATGTGGACGAGAAAGGAACCATCCATCTGTCATGGGTATGGCGTGAGACTTGGCATGTAGAGACCAATCATGATCTTTGCTATGCACGTTCTTTTGATAATGGGGTGACTTGGTATCAATCGAATGGAGAAAAATATCAGCTTCCTATCACTGCTTCAAACGCAGAATATGCCTGTCGCATCCCTCAAAACAGCGAGTTGATTAACCAGACAAGCATGAGTGCCGATGCCGATGGAAAACCTTATATTGCAACTTACTGGAGAGAACCGGGGAGTGATGTTCCTCAATATCGTATTGTCTGGAATGATGGAAAAACATGGAAGTATCGTCAGGTGACTGATCGTAAAACTCCGTTTTCATTGAAAGGAGGCGGCACGAAGATGATTCCTGTTGCCCGTCCCCGCATTGTAGTGGAGGATAAAGAGATATTCTATATTTTCCGTGACGAGGAACGGGGAAGCCGTGTGTCGATGGCACATACAACCGATGTCAGCCATGGTAAATGGTCGGTAACGGATTTAACTGATTTTTCAGTGGATGCCTGGGAACCGTCTCATGATACCGAGCTATGGAAGGAACGGCGGAAACTGCATCTGTTTGTACAGCATACCCGCCAAGGAGATGGTGAACGTACGGCAGAAATCGAGCCGCAAATGATTTATGTGCTGGAAACAAATACGAATACAAATAAATAAAGATATGAGAAAAATATACGCAACGTTATTATCGGCATTCCTCTTAGGAAGTCTGGTGTGTGCTGGTTGCACAGATAAAAATAAGACTGCTTCGAAAGAAGTTATTGATATCATTCATAAAGTAAATGGCTATTGGCAAACAAACCATCCGGAGCATGGGCGTTCTTTTTGGGACAATGCCGCTTATCATACCGGAAATATGGAAGCCTATTTCCTGACGGACAAGCCGGAATATCTGGAATATTCGAAAGGGTGGGCGGAACATAACGAATGGAAAGGTGCCAAGTCTGATAATAAAGCCAACTGGAAGTACAGTTATGGTGAAAGCAATGATTATGTACTTTTCGGCGATTATCAGATTTGTTTTCAAACTTATGCCGATTTATATAATTTAGAGCCGGATACAAACAAGATTGCCCGCGCCCGTGAAGTGATGGAATATCAGATGAGTACCCCTAATAATGATTATTGGTGGTGGGCAGATGGCTTGTATATGGTGATGCCTGTAATGACAAAACTGTATAACATTACTAAGAATCCACTCTACCTGGAGAAGTTGCATGAGTATCTTGCTTATGCTGACAGTATCATGTATGATGCAGAAGCCGGACTTTACTATCGGGATGGAAAATATGTATATCCTAAGCATAAAAGCGTAAATGGAAAGAAAGATTTTTGGGCTCGTGGAGACGGGTGGGTGCTGGCTGGACTGGCAAAAGTCTTGAAAGATCTTCCCGAAACAGATAAATATCGTCCGGAATATGCAGATCGTTTCTGTACATTGGCAAAGTCTGTTGCTGCTTGTCAGCAACCTGAAGGATATTGGACACGCAGTATGCTTGATCCTCAACATGCACCGGGACCTGAGACTAGCGGGACAGCTTTCTTTGCTTATGGATTGCAGTGGGGGATTAATAATGGTTTTCTCGATTCCCGCCAATATCAACCTGTCGTAGACAAAGCGTGGAAATATTTGTCAACAGTCGCTTTACAACCTGATGGGAAGATTGGCTATGTGCAACCTATTGGTGAGAAAGCTATACCGGGACAAGTAGTAGATGCAAATTCTACTTCTAACTTTGGGGTCGGCGCTTTTCTGCTGGCCGCCTGCGAACGGGTGCGCTATTTGAATGGCGACAAATAGAACTTCTCGGGGCAGGAGCATATTTCAATTCAGCATTAAACTCATATAAGGTTGGAACGATTGAAATACTCTGCCGGTTAGTTCGCTGATATTCATTTTGATATGTGCACCGGGTAAACGCTCGGTGCTATACATACATTTCCCGTTGCATAAGTAATAATAACCATTGTTTACGGATAACTGTTTATCCAGCACTTCCAGCTGCATCTCATCTTCCGGGAATGCCGATGCATATAATTGCATCACTTCTTTGGCGTTGATTATACGTGCCATACCTAGCGGAGATAGCGTCAGTGAACTATCCGGAGGAAGTAGCTGAAGCATCTCTTTGCATCCTGTATGTTGCTTAATGTGATGCAATAAGCTATGTTCGGCATCTTTAGTCTCTGCAAAAAGTTCATTGATAACAATTTGCTTTTCTCCTCTATATACGATAGCTATACCGATGATCCGGTTCTCTTGTCTGGCTATAAATAAAGCTCCGTTACCCAGAATCAGGTCGGCTATAATAACCTGAAAATCTTCGAAAGTATGCTGAATACAGCAGGGGCGTTCTGTTAGTTTCTTATTTAGATATTGATAAACTTCCTCTTGACAATTGATTTCTGCTGTAACTGTAATCTCTTTCGAGGGGATAAATTCAGGAACAGTAAATTCTCTGGTCGAATACCGGAATACAGGAGCGTATCCCATCCGTGCATAATAATCGAATAACCACGGTTCAGCAGGAATCAATGTACTGAAATGCGTTCCGTTGCGAAGCATCCGTGCAAAAGCCTGGGAAAGTAATTCGCGCATCACTCCGTTTCCGCGGAAATCCGGATGAGTGCATGCACCCGAAACATAAGAGGTCTGTACTGTATTTCCACAAAAAGTCATGGGATAAGGGATCATCTGGAGAGCAGAAATCACTTCGTCCCCGCTTTCAATAGTCACATTTATTTCATTTTTATAGCGCAGTCTGAAATACATTTCGACGAATTCTTCACTATCGTCGAAACATAACTGCCATAATGCCTTAACCTTTTCTTTTGTCGTCATACCTTATATTATTACCATCTGATTATGTCCATTGGGTGATCTTTCAGACAAGCCATATACTTTTCAAGAATAGTCACCGGCTGATAAGACAGCTTTGCCTTGCGCAAACCTTCAAGACCTAAGTCTTCTTCCCGGTTGATATAGATATACTGTTCGGGAATGTGATTGGCGAACTCATTATTAATCATGGCATAAGCACCATCAATGTTGGTATCTGCCTTTTCTACATGCACTCCGAATGTTTCATGATTGATAGGCATTCCGAAAGTAAATGCTACAATTTTCCCGTTGACGTGGAGAATACCTCCGGTCAGGCCGAGTGCTTCGAAATTATGTAAAGCATAAATAAGGGCACGGCGTTCATTCCCCGTTCCTTCCTGCTGGTCGCAGTTGTTCACTTTACACCATTCGGCTTCCAGGTCCAGACACTCCTGAATACGGTCGGGAGTAATCGGTGTGTATTCATAATCGGGATACGTATTACGGAATCGGTTGATGTGATTTCTTTTTGCCTGAAATTTCTTTCCTTTCAGAGTGGCGAGATCACTCCTTAGATATATATAGTCTGCATAGTCACGATTTTCCGTGAAGGTAAACTGGCCGGGTAGAATAGCTTCGAGATCGGCGCGCATATTGCTGCAAACTCCCAGCATACAGAAGTTATGCTTTTCTTTATCGGCATCCTCTATTAATTCCCGTAGAACGGCTTTCAGGTCGCCACTTCCTACAGGCATCATATATGCCAGTTGCTCTCCTGCCCAGAATTTAAATACCAGGAAATTGTCGATAACTGCATATTGAGTATCGTACAAGAATCTCCAACTACAGAGGTTGGAAAATGAAAGATCGCAGTTTCGGCGGTCACTTTTCATCGTGAATGCGGTTATTGTGTCTTTGTCTGCTAATGTAATGTCTTTAAATGGAATCATAAAATGCTTTTTGCGTTTAACTCTTTATATAACGGAAAATGAAAGAATTTTGTTTTTACAAAACACCTAATAATCGCAGGATGGTCGGTGTCAGTAATGCGGTGAATATTCCATTTAGTGTAAGTCCCAGGCTGGCATAGGCTCCATATTTACTACTGATGTCCATTGCGGTGGATGTACCGACAGCATGAGCGGCTGTTCCCATTGATAGTCCTTGCGCTATCGGACTGCCTACATGCATAATTTTCATCGTCTTAAAACCGCAGATTGCTCCCAATAGTCCTACTGCTACTACGACAGCGGCGGTCAGTGACGGGATACCTCCGATAGCTTTGGTTACTTCCATCGCAATGGGGGTTGTTACAGATTTTGGTGCTAATGAAAGAATTACTTCTTGTGAGGCTCCCATAAATTTAGCAATCAATACCACAGAAATAACTCCGACAATGCAGCCTGCCAATTGAGATAAAAGGATAGGCAACAACTGTTTCTTAATCATTTCCAGCTGAAGATATAAGGGAACTCCTAAAGCTACGACAGCAGGGCGTAACCAGAATTCGATGAGATGCCCTCCCTGATTATAAGTCTCATAAGAGATATTCGTCATTTTGAGGAAGATGATAAGCACAGCGATTGTGAGTAATATCGGGTTCAGTAATACTAATCCTGTTTTTTTCTGAAGCCATTTAGCGAAGAAGAAAACACCAAAGGTGACAGCTAGCAGGAAGAAATTATTTTCTAAAAAGCTCATTGAATTTACGTGTTAGATTGATTTTATCTGTTAAGTGAAGGCTGCGTGCTAATTTAATTTGGCGCGCCAATCTGATTTTACGTACGATTTGGTGTACCCATCCTGTAACGACCAATACAAGAGCAGTACTGACGATCGTTGCAATGACTATCGGCCAGAATTCCGCCGCAATTACATCGAAATATAGCATTAACGCTACTCCGGGAGGGACAAAAAAGAAGCCCAGATTAGCTACCAGAAAGTCGGACAATCCCTGCACCCACTGCAGTTTGATCCAGCCTAATTTCAAAAAGAGGGTGAGCAGCAGCATACCGATGATGCTGGAGGGGAGCTTGATCCCTGTTAAATAAACGATTAATTCACCCAAAGCCAAACAGCCAAATAAAATGGCACACTGACGTATCATACACTAATTACCTATTGATTTGTTTGAAAACACTGCAAAGGTAGAAAAAATAGAAGTACAGTGTTAAATATTATAATATTTTAGACTTGGAAAAGAAAAATAGCCGAAATTGTAATGTGGATATTGCAAAATTGAGTACTTTTGCAGCGCAAATTACAAATCGTAACAAGGTTTATAATATTATTCAAATATATCTATGCTTAATTTAATCAACCAAATCGTGGCTCGTGCGAAAGCAGACCGCCAACGTATTGTTCTTCCGGAAGGAACTGAAGAACGCACATTAAAAGCTGCCAATCAGATTTTGACAGATGAAGTTGCTGACCTTATTTTACTGGGTAAACCCGCTGAAATTAACGAACTTGCTGTAAAATGGGGGCTGGGCAACATCAGCAAAGCTACTATTATCGATCCTGAAACTTCTCCGAAACACGAAGAGTATGCACAGCTGTTGTGTGAGCTTCGTAAGAAGAAGGGGATGACTATTGAGGAAGCTCGTCAATTGACAAATGATCCTTTGTTCTATGGTTGTTTAATGATTAAGAATGGTGATGCTGACGGTCAGCTGGCAGGTGCCCGCAACACGACAGGTAACGTATTGCGTCCTGCTTTGCAGATTATCAAGACAGCTCCGGGTATCACTTGTGTATCTGGCGCAATGTTGTTGCTGACTCATGCTCCCGAATATGGTAAGAACGGTATTCTGGTAATGGGTGATGTTGCCGTTACTCCGGTTCCGGACCCTAACCAGCTGGCGCAGATTGCTGTTTGCACGGCACAAACGGCAAAAGCCGTTGCCGGTATTGAAAATCCGAAAGTGGCTATGTTGAGCTTCTCTACCAAAGGGTCTGCCAAACATGAGGTAGTAGACAAAGTGGTGGAAGCTACCAAAATTGCAAAAGAGATGGCTCCTACACTTGATCTGGATGGCGAAATGCAGGCAGATGCTGCTCTTGTTCCTGAAGTGGGCGCAAGCAAAGCTCCGGGTTCTGATGTAGCCGGTCAGGCTAACGTACTGATTGTTCCGAGTCTGGAAGTCGGTAATATCTCTTATAAGCTGGTACAACGTCTGGGACATGCTGACGCTATCGGTCCGATCCTTCAGGGTATTGCACGTCCGGTGAACGATTTGTCTCGTGGTTGCTCCATCGAAGACGTATATCGTATGATTGCTATTACAGCTAATCAGGCTATTGCTGCAAAAAATAATAAATAAGTATTAAGTATCAAGTAGTAAAGACAATATGAAAATTCTAGTATTGAACTGTGGTAGTTCATCTATCAAATATAAATTATTCGATATGACCACTAAAGAAGTAATAGCTCAAGGTGGTATCGAAAAAATCGGTCTGAAAGGTTCTTTCCTTAAATTAACTTTGCCGAATGGCGAAAAGAAAGTTCTTGAAAAAGATATTCCGGAACATACTATTGGCGTTGAATTTATTTTGAATACATTGATAAATCCGGAATACGGGGCTATTAAGTCATTAGATGAAATCAATGCTGTCGGTCACCGTATGGTACATGGAGGTGAACGTTTCAGTGAATCTGTATTGCTGAACAAAGAGGTGCTGGAAGCTTTTACTGCTTGCAATGATCTGGCTCCGCTTCACAATCCTGCTAATCTGAAAGGTGTGAATGCCGTTTCTGCTATTCTTCCCAACATTCCTCAGATAGGCGTATTTGATACAGCTTTCCATCAGACTATGCCGGATTATGCTTACATGTATGCTATTCCTTATGAAATGTATGAGAAATATGGTGTACGCCGTTATGGCTTCCACGGAACTTCTCACCGTTATGTATCAAAGCGTGTATGCGAATTTCTGGGCGTTAATCCGGTAGGACAGAAAATCATCACTTGTCATATTGGTAACGGTGGTTCTATTGCTGCTGTCAAAGATGGTAAATGTATGGATACGACAATGGGACTGACTCCGTTGGAAGGTTTGATGATGGGTACTCGCAGCGGTGATATTGATGCAGGTGCAGTGACATTCATCATGGAAAAAGAAGGCTTGAATACAACAGGGGTTTCTAACTTGCTGAACAAGAAGAGCGGTGTACTGGGTATTTCAGGTGTATCAAGCGATATGCGCGAACTGTTGGCTGCTTGTGCTAACGGAAACGAAAGAGCTATTCTGGCTGAAAAGATGTATTACTACCGTATTAAGAAATATATCGGTGCTTATGCTGCGGCATTAGGCGGCGTAGATATCATATTGTTTACAGGTGGTGTGGGTGAAAATCAGTTTGAGTGTCGTGAGGCCGTTTGTAAGGATATGGAATTCATGGGCATTAAACTGGATAGCGCTGTTAATGCAAAAGTTCGTGGTGAAGAAGCTGTCATTTCTACTGCAGACTCTAAAGTGAAGGTAGTTGTGATTCCGACAGACGAAGAACTGTTGATTGCATCGGATACAATGGATATTCTGAAAAAGTAATCATTAACTTACTGATATGAAAAAGGCGGTTCCCATCACAGGGCCGCCTTTTTTGATTGGCAAAATTACTGTTGACTCTTTTATAAGTCTCGTTTTTTTTACCTTACTTTGCGTACAAAATATTTTTAGACAGATTATTATATGCGCTATTCCGTCATAATCCCCGTTTACAATCGTCCCGATGAGGTGGATGAATTACTGCAAAGTCTCGCGTCACAGCACTTTAAAGATTTTGAGGTTGTGGTAGTGGAAGATGGTTCTTCTATCCCTTGTAAGGAAGTCGTAGACCGATATACAGATCGATTGGACATTCAATACTTCTCTAAAGCAAATTCCGGACCGGGGCAGACTCGTAACTACGGAGCAGAGCGAAGTAAAGGCGAATATCTCATTATACTGGACTCTGATGTCATTTTGCCCGAAGGATATTTTGATGCCATAGAGAAAGAGTTGTTGGCTTCTCCTGCTGATGCGTTTGGCGGCCCTGACCGTGCACACGACTCTTTCACGGATATTCAGAAAGCCATCAATTATTCAATGACTTCCTTCTTTACAACGGGCGGTATTCGTGGTGGAAAGAAGAAGATGGATAAATTTTATCCGCGTAGCTTCAATATGGGAGTCCGTCGCGAAGTGTATGAAGCTTTGGGAGGATTCTCCAAAATGCGTTTCGGGGAAGACATTGATTTCAGTATCCGTATATTTAAAGGTGGTTATACTTGCCGTCTTTTCCCTGACGCATGGGTATATCACAAGCGTCGGACTGACATGAAGAAGTTCTTTAAGCAAGTCCATAACTCCGGTATTGCCCGCATTAACCTTTATAAAAAATATCCCGATTCTTTGAAATTGGTGCATCTGCTTCCTGCGGTGTTTACTTTGGGGGTAGTGTTGTTATTGCTGGGAACTCCGTTCTGTCTCTTTAGCTTTACCCCGATTATCCTTTATGGGCTGCTGGTCTGTCTGGACTCTACCATTCAGAATAAGAGTCTGCATATTGGTGTTTGTTCTATATCGGCTGCTTTTATACAGCTGATCGGCTATGGAACAGGATTCTGGCGTGCGTGGTGGCAACGTTGTGTAAGGGGAAAAGACGAGTTCGAGGCTTTCCGAAGTAACTTTTATAAGTAGGGTTGGGGAGAGTAGCACGACAGCCGGGTGTCAGATAAAGGGCATTAGTACATAAAAAAGAATTCGAGTGCACAAATTCCTGTTCCGATAGCCTGTGCCGTTTAATTAAATAAGGCTACCTTTGTATCCTCAATATACAGATAATGGAAAACAAACACAAATTATCCATTAACCAGTGGGCAATAGAAGACCGTCCCCGGGAGAAAATGATGGAGAAAGGAGCAGCCGCATTAAGTGATGCCGAACTACTCGCAATATTAATAGGCTCCGGAAATACGGAAGAAAGTGCTGTCGAACTGATGAGGCGCCTGCTTCTCTCTTGTGATAACAATCTGAATTCTCTGGCAAAGTGGGAAGTCTGCGACTATTCCCGTTTCAAAGGAATGGGACCGGCGAAGAGTATCACCGTAATGGCTGCCTTGGAACTCGGCAAAAGGCGGAAGCTGCAAAATACCAAAGAACGCCTTCGCATCTCTTGCTCAAAAGATATCTATGACATTTTCCAACCTGTGATGTGCGACCTCGAACAGGAAGAGTTCTGGGTTTTATTATTGAATCAGGCAACAAGACTGATCGATAAGGTACGTATCAGTACCGGTGGAATAGACGGAACTTATACTGACGTACGTACAATTCTTCGGGAAGCACTGCTGCAAAGGGCTACGCAAATAGCCGTAGTACATAACCATCCTTCCGGAAATATCCAGCCCAGTCAACCGGACCGGACGTTGACGGAACACATTCGTCAGGCAGCCGACACAATGAACATTCACCTGATAGACCACGTTATTGTTTGTGAGGATAAGTTTTACAGTTTTGCCGACGAAGGACTGCTCTGAATAAATTTATTCTTATCTTTGCAATATATATTAATAAGGAAGCCCTATGGAAAAATTTAAAATAGAAGAAAAGATCGTAGCCATGCTAAAGACGGTGTACGATCCTGAGATCCCGGTGAATGTATACGATCTTGGACTGATTTATAAAATAGACGTCTCTGATGACGGAGATGTAGTACTCGATATGACGTTGACAGCTCCCAATTGTCCGGCAGCCGATTTTATTATGGAAGATATCCGCCAAAAGGTGGAATCGGTAGAAGGGGTGACTACAGCCACTATCAATCTGGTATTCGAACCGGAATGGGATAAAGATATGATGAGCGAAGAAGCAAAACTGGAACTGGGTTTCCTGTAATGCTTTGATAATGAATAGTGGCAAAACTCATTACTTATAACTCTAAACTCAAAACTCATGAAGAACGTTTATTTCCTTTCCGATGCGCATCTTGGTTCACGTGCCATAGAACATGGACGTACACAGGAACGACGCTTGGTGAACTTCCTCGACAGTATCAAGCATAAAGCTTCTGCTGTTTACCTGTTGGGAGATATGTTCGACTTCTGGTACGAATTTCAGTTGGTTGTTCCTAAAGGCTACACCCGTTTTCTGGGAAAGCTTTCCGAACTGACAGATATGGGTGTGGAAGTGCATTTCTTTACCGGTAACCATGACATTTGGTGTGGGGATTATCTGGCTAAGGAATGTGGAGTGATTATTCACCGCGAACCGTTGACTACGGAAATTTACGGAAAAGAATTTTATCTGGCCCATGGTGATGGTCTGGGCGATCCGGATAAGAAGTTCAAGTTGCTGCGTTGGATGTTTCATAGCAAGACATTACAGACTTTGTTCTCTGCCATCCACCCCCGTTGGAGTGTAGAGTTAGGGTTGACATGGGCGAAACATAGCCGTGAAAAACGGGTAGACGGAAAAGAACCGGACTATATGGGAGAGAATAAGGAACACCTGGTGCTTTATACGAAGGAGTATCTGCGAAGCCATCCCAATATCAACTTCTTTATCTATGGACATCGTCACATCGAACTGGATTTAATGCTGAGCGCTACTTCCCGTGTGCTGATTCTGGGCGATTGGATCAACTATTTTTCATATGCTGTATTCGACGGTGTAAATCTTTTCCTTGAAGAGTATATAGAAGGAGAGACACAGTTTTGATTCTTATTGATCAAAACGTTGATATTCCATTCATATAATATAAGACCACGTCTTCATACATTCTCACACATAACATGGAAGAATGTGAAGACGTGGTCTTAATGTATTTAGTTGCTCAGCCTGAATACTACAGAGGCATATCCTCCCAGTTTTAAGGTATAATTGTCATTGTCCGTATTTTGCTGCGCTTCGCCATTTACAAACAATACTTTTTCAATCTTGTCTGTTAGTGGAAGTTGCATTGCCGTTCCGCTGAAGTTGTGGATGACAAGCAATTTCTCCTGATCCTTTGTCATATACCAGGCGGCAATCGGCTTATAATCTTTTTCCTGCGATTCGTTGTAGACAGGATGCTTGGTCATACTTCCCTCTGCCAGTGCCGGATAAGTGTTGCGTAACCGAGTGAGGGTGAGGTATATATTCAGAAGTGAGTGGGCGTCCGTTTGTTGATCGGCTACCGTTTTCACGTTTTTCGATACGGTGGCATCCGTCTTGTCGGTATAGCTGGTCGTGTAACTATCTCCCCACAACATTGGGCTGCGTACGTATTCGTCTCCATTATCCTTTGTTCCGTAAAGACCCAGTTCTTCACCATAGTAGATGTATGGATGTCCGGCTGAAGTGAGCAGGACGGAGGCTGCCAGTCTACATTTGTCGGCGGACTTGCCGAGCTTGGATGATGTACGGTCTTCATCGTGGTTACTCAGTTTGGTAGCTTCGATGTAGTCGCTGCGATAGCCGGCGTATTTCTGTTGGTAAGAAAGGATATCTTTCGCAAAATAACATCCGGTACTATTGTTGATCCCCCATTCCAGCCGATACCAGAAAGAAAATTCAAATAAAGCGGGCAGACCTTTATAATAAGGAGCTACTTTATCATATTCCGACAGAACTTCACCTACCATATAGAAGTCATCCGTATGTCCTTGCTGTTTGTAGCAGGTGTTCATGTCTTCGTAGAACATTTTCAGGAAGCGGGGATTTTCTTCACTGGTTTCACTGTGGTAAATGTGTTTCACGGCATCAAGTCGGAGACCGTCCACACCGCGGGCAATCCATCCCTTTGCCGCATCTGCTATCGCTTGATAGGCCGGTGACTCGCCGGCTTGATCTACCGGACCATAGTTCAGGTCGGCAAACCAATCGGTACAGAAATGGGAGTGGAAGTAGGTGATTTGCTGGCTGTCGAACATGATGTTGGCAGGAGTACCGGCGTTGGTCAGTTTGAACTCTTTGTTCAGGGTGACTTTCTCGGATGAGGAAGATGCACCGTATTTTGTCCCTGCTGGCCAGGAGGAATCATTGCTGGTACGGATCAGAAGCCCCCAGGTAGATTCAAAATCAACAGTGAGCTCATAGAGGTTGTTTCCTTTGTCATAAAACTTTTTGCAGATACCGTCGCCGTAGTATAAGTACTTGGCATTGGTGGTGCCTGTGTCCGGATTGTCTTCGTCTGTTTTGGCTCCTGTAGTGACGATAAGGGTGGGAGAAGATGCATTGCTCCAGTCCAGTGTAAATTTCAGTAGTCCTTTCACTGCACTGGTCTCGTCGGAAACCTGAAACCATTCCGCGGCATTGTATCCGGCTGTCCCTTCCTGAGTAATCATATCTATTTTGCCTGCCGCAATATCGGTTTTCGGATCTTCGGAAAAAGAATAATAATTGCGATACGGACTTTCAGATGATGAACAGGCTTCGGTAAACCACGGGTGATCTGTAGCGGTGTGGTTCATTACGTAGTCCAGATAAATCTTGATCCCCCGGTTATGCGCTTCCGTAACCAAGCGGTCGAAATCACTTTCTGTGCCGAGTTTCGGATTCACTTTCGTGTAGTCTGTCACATCATATCCGTGGTAAGACATGCAGGGGTGGATGGGGGAGAGCCAGATAGCTTTCACGCCCAGCTGGTTGATGTAGTCCAGTTTTTGGGTAATGCCGTTCAGATCTCCATACCCGTCTCCGTCACTGTCGGCAAAGGAGTAGACCAGTAGTTGGTAGGAGATGTCTGCACGCTTGGTTTCGTCCCATGTGTCGGGAGAGGCAGCGAGTGCCGTCCATTGTCCTTCGACGGGCGGTTCGGGATCTGGAGTAGGTTCGGTGATATTCTTGTCATCGCTGCAAGCGGTCATGAATGCCAGGAGCATCGACAGCCACAGGAGAGATAAAAAATGGAGATGTTTCTTCATAATGATGATGTATTAAAAACAATAACTGTAATCTCTTGGAAAAACAAGGGCCGTCCCGATTCTATTGTATTCGCGACGGCCATTCCCTGTTTTTCGGATTTCTTGTGGTATTATTCGATACGGCCTGTTCCGTTGCCGAAGTTCAGATAAACCTTTTGTCCGGTTTTACCTTGTACTGCGGCTTGGTCACCACCGTTGCCACGATAAGCTATTTGTCCGTCGAAGATGATAAACTCTGTTTTCCACCAGTCACCGGCAGAGACAGCTTTCGGGTTTACGCAGATTCGCACTGCACCATCTTTCAGGAAAGCCGGAGAAACGAATTCACCATCAGCGGTTCCGGGCACGGTAAATAAGTCCTGTTCTACCAATTGTGCGTTCCAACCATCGTAAGAGGTGTCGCCCATTAAGTATACATTCGGCTTTTCAAATTCTATCACTTTGTTATCGCCGATAACAGAAACATATACCAGATACCAGCCGGCTACACCGACTTTTAAGTTGCCTCCCTCGTCCGACAGACCGGCAAGGTCTTTGGATTCTTGTGAGATGGCGTCTATAAAACCAAAGTCATTACCCCAATTGGCTTGCGGTGCAAACTTCACCTGATCGTTGGCAGCAAAATGGAAGATTCCCCAGAAAGCTCCCTTTGTTCCGTTGACGGGAACAAGCTCCTTCCATGCATTCGGATCACCGGCAGGATTTCCCCAGTTATAAGCACTGCCTGTCATATAAAGTTCGGTGGGCGCACTATTGTCTTTCACCGTAAAACGATAGTTGTAGGCGTCGAAGGAGATTTTGATTTTACCATCCAGTGCCGTATTTATAGCTCCTGTATTGGTCCAGGTGACAAAATTATCGCCGGAGTCGTCACCGTCCACACTACTTCCCAGAGCTTTGTCCCAATCGATATCGTTTCCGTTAATAGCCGAAGCCGGGAAAATCTTGAAGTTTGAAGTACTTTCTATTTCGGTTTCCAGTGTATACAGATTTTCATCGAGAGCATCCTTCTTCATTAATTGGGCACCGGTACCATTCCAACCTGTGAAATCGCCGACTACATAGTATCCGTCGGGATCAACTGCCGGAGTTGCGGCAGGCTTCAATGTGATGCTCACCTCATTTCCCACCAGCTGAATACCTTCGCCGGAAGGAGTAACGGCAGAGGTGTTAATCGCGATCTTCAATTCACGTTCCACGCTTGCACGACTTTTGTAAGCTTCTTGTGTCACACTGTCCAGTTGCGACAATGCTACTTTAAAGGCATTGTCTTCTGTCATGGTAAATGGGATTGTGTGATTCTCGTTCAGTGTCAGAGAGTTCACTGCGATTTTGCTGCTTTCTTCAGCCGTGGTTGAGCTTAACTTCGCAATTTCTACGGAATCTGCTGTGGTTGCATCCATTACAATGCTGGCATCTTTGCCGGCTGCGAAAGTTGCGGTCAACTGTCCTGCCGACTCTTCCTGGGGATTGGACTGGGGATCAGCCCAGTCCTTGAAATCTTCGTTACAGGCAGAAAACCCGATTGCTGCCAGAAACATCCCTGTGTATATTAAATGTTTTTTCATGATGAATCGTTCTTTTAAAGTTAATTACTTCTTTTCTCCTGTGCCTGCCGTAAAGTTCAAGTACATTACATTGCCGGCTGAACCCTGTACGGAATAACCTTCTCCTTTTTCTGTCCAACTGTCAATCAGATTGAAATCACGATAGAAGATTTCACCGTCGTGGAGTGTAAATTCTGTTCTCCACCAGTCGAGGTCTGTCTTGAAGCACATGCGGACCTCTCCGCTCGCAGTCATGGCAGGAGATACGAAGTTGCCGTCTTTGGTAGCGGGAACCGCAAACTTCCATCTGTCGGTAAATGCCCATGAGCCACCGGTTGTATTACCAAACAAATAGACTTCAGCCGGATAGAATGTGATGGTGAACGCATAGTCGGAACCTTTGACTGCCGCTTTGATATAGAAGAGATACCATCCGGCGTTTTCTACGATGAAGTTATCATTACCGCTTACTCCGGCTCCGGCTTTGTCAGTAACAGTCACGCGGTTGTCATTAATACCGATATATTCATTTTCTTTGGTACCGAACTTGAACTCGGAGTTGGCATCGAAGTAAACCATGGCATAGAATTGACCATCCATGCCGTAGACGCCTGCCATCGGTTTCCATACTTTCCAGTCGGCATCCAGCATAGAACCTACGATGAACATGGTCTTAGGCGGTGTCAATGAACTGGTGCTCTTGGAGATTAATACGTTGGGCAACTCAATTATGTTGGAAAAACAGATCCCTTTTCCACTGCTTGTGATGTTGGCTTTCAAGCGGATGTACACAGCTATCGGTTCGGTGGGGAGAGCTGCCTGTTCTCCGTTTACGGCAGTCCATAAGTCGAGAAGTGCGCTGTTGAGCTCGGAAGCATCCACATTCATTTTTGCTGTCGGGTACGTGTTTTCCAACACAGTATAGTTGGCTTTACTGTCATCTGTTGCTTCCTTGAAATCTTGTTCAAAAGAGGCTTGTACCGTGTATGTGGTAGCTGCCGGAAAACCGTAGTCCGGTTGAGAACAAGTAAGTTCTACACTTTGAGCATTCTTCAGGTCATATACATTGTTGGCTGCATACGCAGGCGTATTGAGCGTAAATGTATCGGGCTCATTCAGGATCGGGTTGCTGTCGTTGTCTGTCTCGCAAGCTGTGAATAGTGGCAGTGCGAAGGTGACAGCAAGTAATATATTGGATATTTTTTTCATAATGGCATTCTTTTATATAAGGATGAACTACTGGTTATTTATAGCCTTCATTTTGTGACATATTCTTATTGTTGTTTATATCCGATACAGGGATAGGATATAAATTGTAGTATGAAGCGACAGATGTCCCGTTCATAGCTCCGCCTTTCCAGTCCCACACATATTTATTGGTTGTGAACATGCCGAAACGAACCAAGTCTGAGCGACGGCGACCTTCCAGATAGAACTCGCGTGCCCATTCATCGATAAGTTCCTGTTCGGTTACAGTCTGTACCTTTCTTGTACAGTTGGCACGTTTGCGAAGTTCGTTGATGTCTGCCGTTGCATCTCCTCCCTGACGGAAGATAGCTTCCGCACGTGTCAGATAGGCTTCTGCCAGACGGAATAAAGGAATGTCAGTGTCGGGATATGTTGCATGGCTGACAGGCTTTCCGTCAGAACGATAGTTCTGCCACTTTACAATAGACAGTCCATCGGTGAATCCGCTGATAGCATCTGTCTGAATCTTGCGTCTGCCGCCTCCTACACCGGAGTATAGCATGGCACGGTCGTCACCGGCAGCCTTAATCATATCTTCTGTCCGGATGCCGTATTTAGCATCGAAAGCATCGATCTGTTCATCCGTGTCTAACCCCTTAGTCGGAATTTCCACATCGGCGGGCAACATCGGCACATCTTCGAGATTGGAGAAGAATTTCTTCACCATGGCTGCACGGGCAAAGATACAGGACCAGCCATTTGTTGTTCCCATACGTGGCATACCGGCCACGCGAGTACCACAAACCAGATAGGTAGAACCGCCATGGTTACGTGTCTTTACACCATCCTGACGAATGGGCAGAATGATTTCCTGCATGGCATTTTCATTCTCATCGTTATCGGCCATAAACAGTTCGCTGTAGTTGGTACATAATTTATATGCTGAGGCAATCACTTTGCTGGCATATTCTTCCGCCTTTGCATAGTCGGTTTGTCCGGTATATACACCGGCGTTCAGGTACAAACGTGCACGGAGCAACCAGTTAGCAGCTTTGTCGGCACGACCGAAAGGAGCCTGACGGGGTTCATACATATCACCTTCAATCTCGTTCAGTTCATTCTGAATGTAGGTATAGAGTTCCGTACCTTTCTTTTCAACAGGTAAATCGTTGCTGAAGTGTTCTTTGAACGGAGCTTTTCCAAACAAGTCGAGGAAGTACCAGTAATGCAAGGCACGCAGGAAACGTATTTCCGCACGCTGGCGCAGTGTTTCCGCATCTGTCATACCTTCGGTCTGGTCGAGGAAGAAGTTATATTGTGTGATGTCATATCCTAAACGGACATAAACCCACTCTGTACGCTGGCTGGAAGGACTCCAGCTAATGCTTGTAAGCTGGGGGATATCCTGGTTTTCCTGCCATGCCCAGAGACATTCATCGGTAGGCAACTCATTGCAGTTGAAAGTGGTACGGTAAAAACCGGATTCACCTTCATCTTGTCCGTCCAGGTCAGGAGAGCCGTCGATACCTTTTTGTCCGGTTACGCCCAGCATGGCATAACCTTTCACAAATACTCCTTGCTGATCGAAACTACCTCCTGTCTGAGGGTCGATGGGACTAATATCCAGATCGTTGATACATGAAGTTACTCCCAGTGAGAGAACTGTGATCAGTGCTGCTGAAAATAGTTGTTTGATATATCTTGTTTTCATGATAAATTGATTTAATGTAATTTAGAATTGCAGACTCAAACCTAGTAAGAAAGTCATGGCTCTGGGGTATGGATTGGCGTCGATACCACTTTTGACTTCCGGGTCAAGGCCTTTGTATTTACTGATAATAAACGGATTTTGTACTGTTGCATATACACGTCCGCCAATACCTTTGTATGTCTGACCTTTCCACAGATTCTGGAAAGAATAGCCCAGTGTGATGTTATCACAACGTAAGAATGATGCGTTGTGTATAAAATAATCGCTCATGTAGTAATCTCCTTGTCCGCTGAAACCCAGTGCGACAGCTTCGGCACTCGTATTGCTATATGCATTATTCGAGTACAGTCCCAAAGTGCTGACATTGGCTTTGTTGCTCAGGAAGTCATAGTATACATAGTTGTTCAGACTGGCACGCAGTGAGAAACTGAAATCAAAGTTCTTGTATTGCATTTTGGAAGTCAGTCCCATCAATACATCGCCTGCCGGTTTCTTGTAGATATATTTATCTCCGCTGTCTATGGTACCATTTCCGTTACGGTCGACAAACATGTTTTCAATAGGTTTGCCGTTCTCGTCATACACCTGCTGGTAAACATAGAAAGAATTGGCTGCATAGCCTACTTTGTTTGCCTGTACCTTGGTGTTGTTGCCTCTGGAAATCTTGTCACCGGCTTCTACGTAATAATCGCTGTCATCACCACCCGTCAACTTCGTGATTTCGTTGTGGTTCCATGTGATGTTATAGCTCAAGTCCCAAGTGAAGTCTTTCGTCACAATCGGTTTAGCATTGATGGAAAACTCCATACCGTAGTTTTCCAAAGAGCCGATATTCTGTGTCATCTGGGCGTTGAAGTTAGTACCGACGGGAATCTTTACGCTGTTCAGCAGATCATCCGTCTTACGGAAATAGCCATCAATACCACCTGTAATTCTTCCATTCAGGAATCCGAAGTCCAGACCGGCATTCCAGGTAGTAGTCTTTTCCCATTTCAGATTCTCATTGAAAGCCTTCGGGCGGGAAGTGGAATAGTAAGTATCGCCAAAAGGATACTGGGCATATTCGTTATTGACTACATACAGGGGAAGGTATGCGAAATCATCTCCTATGTTTTGTTGTCCGGTAATACCCCAGCCCAGACGCAGTTTCAGGTCGGACAGGACATTTACATCTTTCAGGAAGTTTTCCTCTTTTATCTTCCATCCCAGTGCCAATGACGGGAATGTACCCCAGCGATTGTCTTTAGAGAAACGTGACGAGCCGTCCCAACGCATAGTAAAGGTAAACAAGTAACGGTTCAGCAGGGAGTAATTCAGACGACCGAAGTAGGAGACCAGAGTGTTTCTGGTGGCATACGCTGTTTGTTCGCGCAGTTTTGCGTCATGAGCTTCCTGAGTATAGGGGTCCCAGCCCTGACCTTCTTCAAATCCGTTGCGATGGAAGTGTTGTTCTTCACCGCCGACCATGACGTCAAAGTCGTTTGCACCTAAAGACTTGATATACTGTACATATATATTATAAGAAAGGTTGTATTTATATTGGGTGACATCACCATTCCAACCATAATAGTTATTTCCGAACGAGTATGGAGAAACAGTTGTCGTTTGTGTACCTTCTGCATATTCTCCACCTATGCTTGCATGCAGACGGAGGTCGGGCAGGAAATGGAATTTATAGTCAACATCCACATTTCCAACAAAGTCGTTACTGTTTGCCTTGTCATTTTTAAGCTCCAGTGCAGCCAGCGGATTCTGGGGAGAATTCGGATTGGATGTATATTTCCAGTTTGGGTCGCTGAAGCCTGAGGTAGAATTTATATTCTGCCAGTAGCCGCCTGTAAACTGGTAAGGATCGTCGGTAGAATAAACCGGACGGGTAGGGTCGATAGCCAATGCTCCGCCGATAGCGGCGCCTGTGTCGGCGTAGCGGTTCTTGCCATTCATGTATTTGGCATTGATGTTGAACTTCAAGTGATCGTCGAAGAATGAAGGAGCCAGATTCACAGAAGCGGTAAAGCGCTGGAAATTGGATGTTTTCACAATACCATTGTCATTTGTATAGCCTAAAGACACACGATAAGGCAGGTTCTTGAATCCTCCGTTGATAGAAACATGATGATCTGTGCTGACAGCAGTGCGGAATATCTGGTCCTGCCAGTCCGTATTGGCGGTACCCAGTTCAGCCGGCAGTTTATCACCCCACAATTGAGTGGCATAAGCACGATATTCATCTCCACTCAACACATCATACCGTTTTTGAGTCTTGGAGAAGGATACGGAACCATTATAGTTTACACTCGGAGCCTGTCCGTTCTTTCCTTTCTTAGTAGTGATAATGATCACACCATTGGATGCACGCGAACCGTAGATAGCAGTTGCGGAGGCGTCTTTCAGTACTGTAAGGGTTTCAATATCAGCAGGATTGACCATAGACAATCCGTTTGCCATACCTTTGATACCTTCGTTATCAATAGCCAGACCGTCAATGACAATCAACGGGTCGTTACTTGCATTCAAAGAGGAACCGCCACGAATTCGGATTTGTGCTCCACCTCCCGGTGTACCGTCATTTGATATAACGCTGACGCCGGCAATCTTTCCGGATAACATATCCTGCGCGTTTGTGGTAATACCTTTGCTCAGTTCATCGGGCTTGATAGCCATCACCGAACCGGTCATATCGTTCTTTTTCACCTGACCATAGCCGATTACTACTACTTCGTCCAGTATTTCCGTATCATCTTTCAGTATTACATTCATTTGCGCAGCAGCAGCAGGAAGTTCCTTCTGTTGGTATCCGATGAATGAAACAACAATTATGTCGCCTTGCCTGGCAGACAACTGGAAGTTGCCATCAAAATCGGTAATTGTTCCGGTGGTAGTGCCTTTCACCACAACATTGGCGCCGATAACCGGTTCGCCCGTTGCGTCTTTTACCATTCCTTTGACGGTTATTTGCTGAGCAAATGCGCCAACGGACAAGAATATTCCAGCTATTAGCATAAGCAGGACCTTTAACATAAAGTTTCCTTTTTTCATGTTTCTGTATTTAAAGTTAATTTGTAAATTCTCTTATCATTCTCTCTTAAAAAATACCTATTGAAAACCTTTTCTTCGTCTTAATACCTAGCGTTTGAAAACACTCTGTTCTATCGAATTGTAATTTCTCTGTCTTTCAATCTCTTTCTCTTTATAATCTCTTCAAACCTTTTGCTTCAGATTTGTCTTTTACTTCTTTAATGCTGATTGCGTATCCGCCTCCGTTGACTGCGTGCAAATTCAATTTGCTCTTGTTGGTCAGAATACCTTTCTTGATGGTGTAAGCCTGTGGGTTTTCTTTCCAGTCGGCATCTTTGGCGTCAGCATAAACCGTAGCGACATATTGTTTGCCCGGAGTCAGGAAGTCGAATGCAAGCTTGGAGGTATGGCCGTTTTCACCCGCTGTGCAGCCTATGTACCAGTCGTCCGTGCCTTTTGCCTTGCGGGCAATTGTGATATATTCTCCCGGTTCTGCTTCCAGATAGTTTGTTTCGTCCCAGTCAAGGGCAACATCTTTGATGAATTGGAAAGCATCCATGAAGCGTTCGTAGTTCTCCGGAATGTCGGCAGCCATCTGCAAAGGACTGTACATCGTGACATATAATGCGAGCTGGCGTGCAATGGTAGAACGGACCTGAGAATTATTTGCCGGATTCATCTTGTTGCAATGAGTTTCGAAGATACCGGGAGTGTAGTCCATCGGACCACCGACCAGACGTGTGAAAGGCAGAATCGTTGTGTGATATACTTTATTGCCTCCGAATGATTCATACTCTGTTCCGCGGGCGGATTCGTTGCCGATCAGGTTAGGGTACGTACGGCAAATACCGGTTGGGCGGGTTGCTTCGTGTGCATTCACCATGATCTTGTAGTCAGCGGCTTTTTTTACTGCATACAAGTAGTGATTGTTCATCCATTGTCCGTAGTGATGTTCTCCGCGAGGAATGATGTTGCCTACGTATCCGCTCTTTACAGAGTTGTATCCATTGTCTGCCATAAATTGATAAGCTTTGTCCATGTGGCGTTCGTAGTTGCGTACAGAAGCGGAAGTCTCATGGTGCATCATCATTTTGACCCCTTTGCCGGCTGCATAGCGATGGATTTCCTTCACATCGAAATCGGGATAAGGAGTGACGAAATCAAATACATAGTCTTTGCTGTTGCCAAACCAGTCTTCCCAGCCTTCGTTCCAGCCTTCTACCAGTACAGCATCGAATCCGTGGGCTGCGGCAAAGTCGATATAACGTTTCACGTTAGCGGTGTTGGCAGAATGTTTGCCGTTCGGTTTTGTTTTGGAGTAATCTGTTTCACCTAGTTTTACGCTGGTCAGTTCGTCGGTGTAAGCCCATGAACCTTTTCCGGTAATCATGTCCCACCATACACCGATATATTTCACCGGTTTCACCCAAGAAGCGGCATCCGCTATCTTGCAGGGCTCATTCAGGTTGAGCGTGATACGGGAAGCCAGAATGTTGCGGGCGTCATCGCTTACGATAATTGTACGCCAGGGAGTGTTGCAGGGAGTTTGCATATATCCTTTGTCCCCTTTGGCATCCGGTGTCAACCATGATTCGAATATCATATTCTTGTCGTCCAGGTTGAGGTGCATACATGAGTAATCAACCAAGGCGGCTTCGTGAAGATTAATGTATAAGCCATCATCCGTTTTCATCATCAATGCGGTTTGTACACCTGTCTGTGAGAAAGGAGTCTGAGAAGAGTTCGGGGTGATTGCTTCTTTCATCAAGCCTCTGATTTCCGATAAGCGGGAAATGGTATAGTCATACTCCTGTGTATCATAGTCACCCGGTATCCAGTAAGCGATGTGGTCACCGTTCATGGCAAACTGAGAATGTTCTTCCTTGATAACAAAGTAATTCAGTGCCTTTTGCTGGGGAAATTCATAACGGAATCCCAGACCGTCGTTGAACAGACGGAAACGGATAACGATGGAACGGTCATTCATGGGTTGATACAGGTTGACTGCCAGTTCGTTATAGTGATTGCGGATTTCTTTTTCTTCTCCCCACACCGGTTGCCAGGTTTCATCGAAGGTAGTCGTCTTGGCGTCCTTTATTTCGAAACCGTTATATAGGTTGGTCTTAGAATCAAGTTTGGTCAGGTCTCTGCGGTCTACCCAGTCGAAGTCGGTTCTGGTATTATCCTCTTTCTTCAATTCCAGTCCGAGGGTGCTGGGCTTGATCACCACCTTGTTTTTATATGTCAGTTCATACGTTGGAGCACCTTTTGCGTCCACTTGGAAGGTCATTACCAGATTGTTGTCCGGTGAGGTTAATTTCTGTTGTGCATTCGCAATGAATGAGATGCAAAGGAATGCGATGAGCGATAAAATCTTTCTCTTTTTCATTCTATTTATGGTATTAAATTATAAGCTAACTAATATTTTTACTCCGGTTTGTTCCGGATATTGCAAATATAGCAACCATCCCGGGACTTTGGGCTATCTAGAATAAAAATACAAGTTGGTATTAATGATAATATTTTGTTTTACAGATGTTTATCCTCTTTTTGTTTCCTGATAAATATAAGTCGAAGTGAACTTGTTTAAAAGGATAAAAGGTATATTCCGCGACTTGGGAGTGTTAATTCATTTCTTAATTCAACTTTTTTATCTGTCAATAAATCGAAAGCAGATGGAGCAGGAAGTACTTCCTGATAGGGAGTCAGGTCAATGGTCTGTTCCCGGTCGGTACCATTCAGGAAGACAACGACTGACTGATTACCGTATTTACGTTCGTAAACATAGATACCCTTATTCGGGGCGAAATGTTTCAGTTGTCCTTTGGCGATCACTTCATTTCCTTTTCTCCATTGGAGCAGCTTTTGCATAAAGGAGAAAGCTTCATTCTGTCGTGGAGTGCGGTTGGCTGCATCAAAGCAGTTCTTTGTGTCATTCTGCCAGCCTCCGGGGAAGTCACAGCGGAGCAGTCCGTCTCCGTTTGCTTTATCAGCTGCCATCAGGATTTCAGTTCCGTAATATATCTGCGGTATTCCACGGGTTGTCAGTAAGAATGTCAGGGCCTGTTTGTATCGGTCGAGATTTTTTGTGTCTGCTTCCGAACGGTAGAAGCGGGAAGTATCGTGATTATCGAGGAACGTCAGCAGGTTCATCGGGTGACTGAAAACAATGTCTTGTGACAGATATTCGTAGAGTCTGAAAAGTCCTCCGTTCCATTCGGTAGTCTCTTCGTCGAAAGCCTTGTTCATCTCTTCCATGAGCGGGAAATCCATCACAGTAGGGAGGTTGCTGTTCTTCGGATAAGCGAGTTTGCTGTCTTTTTGCCAGTAAGAGATAAGTACGTTGCTGCCCAGCCACGTTTCACCTACAATGTTGAATTTAGGATATTCTTCGTTGATTGCTTTGCACCAGCGTTCCATCATATCAAAATCAGCATAAGGATGCGTATCCTGACGGATACCGTTGATACCTGCGTATTCTATCCACCAGATACTGCTTTGTATCAAGTAAGTAGCAACATGGCGGTTGCGCTGGTTGAAGTCAGGCATGGTCAGAGTGAACCAACCGTCGATGGCTATTTTCTTTTCGTAATCGGAGGTATACGGGTCCATTTGAGTGGCAGTCTTAAAGCTGGTCTGCACGTAGTTGCCCTCGAAGTTGAACCAGTCTTTGGAAGGCATATCCTTGAACAGGTAATTGTCTGAACCGCAATGGTTGAAGATCATGTCCATCACCACTTTCAACCCCTTGGCATTGGCTGCCTGGGTAAGGTTACGGAACTCTTCGTTGCTGCCGAAACGGCGGTCTACCTGATAATAATCGGTAATGGCATACCCATGATAAGAACCTTCTTTCATGTCATTCTCCTGAATCGGGTTGAGCCATATGCTGGTGACGCCAAGGTCTGCTATGTAGTCCAGATGATTTTCTATTCCTTTTAAATCGCCTCCGTGGCGTGCGAAAGGCTCGTTGCGATCGACATTTCCTTCCAGCATTCCGGGAATGACGTCGTTGGAAGAATCACCATTGGCAAAACGGTCCGGCATGATGAGATAAAGTACATCACTCGAATCGAAACCTTCAACTGCCGAAGCATCCGGTCTGCGCTGTTTAAGCTCGTAGGGGATTTTAGTCTGCTTCTTGCCTTGTGTCAGGATGATGTCAAAGTTTTGTGGGACAGCCTTTGAAAGGTCTAAATATAAAACCAGATAATTCGGATTTTCCTGCTTCACCACTTCTTGCAGCGTAATGTCACCGGAAGAAAGACTGACGTCTGCGGATGATATGCGATCACCATATAATAGTATTTGTAATTCGGGATTTTTCATGCCTGCCCACCAAAAGGCAGGAGCTACTTTCTTTATAGCGTTTGCCGCAAATACCTGATGAAAACCGGGTAATAATAATAGTAAGATAGTGAATAATAAATTCCTTTTCATGGTAACTAGATTTTTAAAATTTGTTCGGGAGAACCGATGATGCAAATGTAGGGGAATCGGGTATGCCGTACTGTAGCTAGAATAAAAATATAAATGCTCGTTTAGAATATATTGTTGATAATAAGCTGCTTATGATTCTTTGCACTATCGAAAAATACAAGTGAAAATGAAAATAGTTATGACGATATTTTTCGTTTTTATTACTATAATCATTATATTTGTATCATCTTTAAAAAAGTACCTTATGAGAAATCTAACCTGTTATCTTTTGTTTCTGCTTTTAGTTTCTCCTCTTTCTCTGTTTGCAAAGCATACGGACCTGAATAAGGCAGTTCTCAAAAAGCTGGATGATATTATAAGTAAGAAGGAGACTTATCAAATTCAGAGGGAAAAAGAAATAACCGATTTGAAAGTACAGCTTGCCCATTCTACCGATCCTGTGCGGAAATATGAGTTGTATGCGTCCCTCTTTGGTGCTTACCTGCATTATCAGGCGGATTCGGCGCTTCATTACATTAACCGTGAAATGGAGATACTGCCACAACTGAACCGTCCGGAGCTGGAAAATGAGATTATCATTAACCGTGCTACGGCGATGGGTGTGATGGGAATGTACATTGAAGCTATGGAACAATTGGCGAAGATCAATCCTAAAGAATTGAATGAATGGACCTTGTTGTCTTATTATCAGACGTATCGTGCCTGTTACGGATGGCTTGCCGATTATACAACGAATAAAAATGAAAAAGAAAAATACCTGAAAAAGACCGACTTGTACAGAGATTCCATTATTGCCGCCATGCCTCCGGAAGCAAACAAAACGATTGTTTTAGCGGAAAGATGCATCATGAATGGAAAGGCTGATACGGCTGTCGGCATGTTGAACGATGCACTGAAGGATATGGAAGACGAGCGTCAGAAAGTATATATCTATTATACTCTTTCTGAGGCATATAGCGTGAAAAAAGATGTTGAGAAAGAAGTCTACTATCTGATACTGACAGCTATTGCCGATCTGGAGTCTTCTGTCAGGGAGTATGCCTCATTACAGAAACTCGCACATTTGATGTACGAATTGGGGGATATTGACCGTGCTTACAAATATTTAAGTTGTTCGATGGAAGATGCCGTGGCGTGTAATGCCCGTCTGCGATTCATTGAAGTAACGGAGTTCTTCCCGATTATCGACAAGGCTTATAAACTGAAAGAAGAAAAAGAACGTGCCGTGTCCCGTGCCATGTTGATTAGTGTGAGTCTGCTGTCCCTGTTTCTTCTGATTGCTATCTTCTATCTGTATCGTTGGATGAAAAAGATATCTGTGATGCGACGGAATCTGAGTTTGGCCAACAAACAAATGTCTGTGGTAAACAAGGAGTTGGAGCAGACCGGAAAAATAAAGGAAGTATATATAGCCCGCTATCTGGACAGATGTGTTAATTATCTCGATAAGCTGGAAACATATCGTCGCTCCTTGGCTAAGCTTGCCATGTCATCACGCATAGACGACCTGTTTAAAGCAATCAAGTCCGAACAGTTCATCCGGGATGAACGCAATGAATTTTATAATGAATTTGATAAGTCTTTCCTTAAATTATTCCCCAACTTTATCACTTCTTTCAATAATCTGCTGGTAGAAGAGGCAAGAGTCTATCCTAAATCGGATGAACTGTTGACAACGGAACTTCGGATTTTTGCCCTTATTCGTCTGGGAGTGGTAGACAGCAACAAGATTGCTCATTTTCTGGGCTATTCTCTGGCAACAATCTATAATTACCGGAGTAGAATGCGCAATAAAGCTGTCGGAGATAAAGACCAGTTTGAACAAGATGTAATGAACCTATAGCTCCTTTTTCATAAGAAGCTTAGCGCTGTGTTGTGCCACGCCTTTGGCACAACCGTGCCATCGCATTGGCACAGTTGTGCCAGCACGGTGGCATAACTGTGCCAAAGGCGTGGCACTGTGTGTACAATGCAGAGAGTGCCAATTATCTACGGATGTCAGCCGTAAGACAATTGGCACTCTTTATTAGGAAAGGCAGATATTCTTATTTATATCCTGCCGCCTTTGCGATTCTTTTAGGGATTTCGGTATTGTCAATCTTTTCACCGAACAGTTGAGAACCGGCACCGATAGCAAATACCGGTACATAACCGGCAGAGTGACCGCCGCTTACCCAGCCTACCATCGATATCTGATCCATTACTTCTTTAGCGCGTGCTGCCATTGGTTCGCTCTTGGAGTACATGCTTTCGGCAAATACCACTTTATTTCTGACAAAGGATTGTTCAAACTCGTCACGCAGTTTCTTTTCCTGTTCCCAAGAAATAGGGAATTGTTTCCAGAAGCCCATTTCGTTGCCCAGGAATTCTTTCATGTCTTCCCAAGTCACCTTATTTCCTTTCGATTTTCTCAGCTCACTGATTTGCTTGGATAATCCGTCAGCGGAATGTTTCTGATATTGCAACGCTTTCAGGTTCAACTCATATCTGCCTGTACCCAGTACGATACCACCGGTTTCGTGGTCGGCGGTAACAACGATCAAAGTTTCCTTCGGATGTTTCTTGTAAAACTCATAAGCTACTTTGATGGCGTCATCCATATCCTTCACTTCGTTGAATACAGTAGCGGCGTCATTGGCATGGCAGGCCCAGTCTATCTTTCCACCTTCTACCATCAGGAAGAAACCTTTGTTCTTGCCTTTGGTCAGGAAGTCGATAGCACTTTCTGTGATTTGAGCGAGAGTCAGATCATCGCTTTTACGGTCGATAGCGTAAGGCAGGCAAGAAGGGTCTTTGCCTTCTTCCTGTATCAGGATCATTTTGCCGGCATCCTTGCTTTTTGCTTTATAATCGTTGTAGCCACGTGCTACGGTGTAGCCTGCTTCTTCGAAAATAGGGAAGATGTTGGGAGCGTCTTTCCTGTCGTGCGTCTTGTCAGGTTTCAGGAAACCACCGCCTGCATAAAAGTCAAAGTTTGCTTTGGTCAGGTCAATGGCGATTTCATAATTCATATTACGGTCTGCCTGATGAGCATAGAAAGCGGCGGGAGTGGCATGGTCTACGCTGACGGAAGTAGTGACGCCTACTTTCTTTCCGGCCTTCTTCGCTTTTTCGGCTACAGTTTCAATCGGGTTCTTGTCTTCTCCTACGGAGATGGCGCTGTTGTAGGTCTTCTTGCCGGTTGCCAGTGCAGTACCTGCGGCTGCAGAGTCAGTTACAGAGTTGGTGGCAGAGAAAGTGGTTGCCATGGTAGCTACGGGGAATTGAGTGAACAGCAAAGGTTCAACGCCGATACGTCCGTTCTGTCGTTCTGCCTGATACATTTCCGTACCGTTTACCTGGTTGACTCCCATTCCATCGCCGATGAAATAGAATACATACTTTGCCTGACCGTTGGCTGCAACGGATATGAGGACAAAAAGTAGTGTGTAAATTAACTTTTTCATTCTTTTGTATCTTAATATTAGGGTTAGTGATGGACAAAGGTAATAAAAAACGGTGGAAGTGCCGAAGCAAATCCACCGTTTCTTTGTGTCATTTGTATGACATTTATGCTTTCACACGTCCTACGTAAGAACCGTCACGAGTGTCGATTTCAATTGTTTCGCCTTCGCTGATGAACAAAGGAACACGTACCGTCGCACCTGATTCTACTGTTGCAGGTTTCAGTGTGTTGGTAGCTGTATCACCTTTCATACCCGGTTCTGTATAAGTAACCTTCATCTGAACCTTGATCGGCATGTCTGCATAAAGTACAGTTTCGGTAGAAGCGTCAGAAACAACGTCCAGCACTGCACCTTCGAGCAGGAAATCTACACCGTTGATCAGGTCGTGAGCAATAGGGTGTTGGTCAAAAGTTTCCTGATTCATGAAGATATAGTCTTCTCCTTCTTTATACAGGAACTGGTACGGACGACGTTCTACACGTACATCTTCCAGCTTTTCACCGATGTTGAAACGGCGTTCGAGAACGTAACCGCTAACTACATCTTTCAGTTTAGTACGCATAAAAGTGTTACCTTTACCCGGTTTCACATGCAGGAATTCTATACAGAAATAGAGCTTTCCGTCCATACGGATACAAGTTCCGTTTTTGATGTCTTGAGCATTAATCATACTGCTGTTTTTCTTATTATATTATTGTTATTTAATTGTTTTCTTCGTAATTCGAGTGCAAAAGTAATCTAAATCGGTAAAAAACACAAAAACTTTTGAGCAAAAATGAGTTATCGCTTGGTTAATTTAAAAAAAGTCTCTATTTTTGCAGCCCGATTACGTAGAATAATAACATAAAAACAAGATACAGTAATGAAAAGAACATTTCAACCCTCTAACAGAAAGAGAAAAAACAAACACGGTTTCCGTGAGAGAATGGCATCGGCTAATGGTCGTAGAGTATTAGCTGCTCGCCGTGCGAAAGGCAGAAAGAAACTGACTGTTTCTGATGAGTACAACGGACAGAAGTGGTAATCATCACTCAGAAACAAAAAAGGCGGAGTTCAAAACTCCGCCTTTTTTGTTTGCTCTCGTTTCCATTAAAGTTGGTCATAACTTCCTTTTTATGGCAAAAAATACAGGATTCCCGGTGCAGTAGTTAAATAGTGTATTAAATAATGTTTAATGGAATTCCCTTTGTCACTTTTTAGCTTTCTTTGTCACAGATCATAGACGGAATATATGTGACGGACGGTTGTGTTCAGAGAATCCGGAAGCCGCATCTTAAGATATAAGGTTGTTGAAATCTATAAGAGTGGGGAATATAGTTGCAGCAATTGTGGTGATGATAGGTGTCCTTGCATTTATGCAGGGACATTTTCATTGCTCACTATTCCGAAATTCAACTAATTTGTAGTATCTTTGGCGCGGATTAACAGCAAAGCGTATGACAATCAAAGAATTCTTTTCTTTTAAAACAAATAAATATTTTTGGGTGAATATCGTTGTCATGATTGTGGCAGTGGTGCTGATCGTGTTTGGCGTGATGAAATGGCTGGATGTTTATACCCGTCACGGTGAAGCTGTGGTCGTTCCCGATGTAAAAGGGATGACAGTGGAAGAAGCTTCTAAAATGTTCCGCAATCATGGGTTGGTATGTGTCGTTTCCGATTCCAATTATGTGAAGAATAAGGCAGCGGGCATTGTGCTCGATGTCAATCCGGGAGCCGGACAAAAAGTAAAAGAAGGCCGTACCATTTATCTGACTATAAATACACTGAGCATCCCCTTGCGTGCTATTCCCGATGTAGCGGACAACAGTTCCCTGCGTCAGGCACAGGCGAAAGTGCTTGCTGCCGGATTCAAACTGACTGAGATTCAGCTGATGAACGGTGAGAAGGACTGGGTGTACGGTATCAAATATCAGGGACGTTCATTAGAAGCGGGAGATAAGGTACCTTTGGGAGCAGCATTGACTCTGATGGTAGGAAACGGAGAAAATGAACCGTTGGAAAGCGACTCTATAGAAAATGTTGAAGGAACAGAGGAACCTGCTGCATCAGAATCCCCTTCAAGTCAGGATGACAGCTGGTTTTAATTGATAAATAACGAAACAGACTCACATGATCGAGGAAGAACTTCCGGATGAACTGGAAAATGATTTGGATGACATAGAACCTGTCGGTGATGAATCTCAGCTTTACGAACATTTCCGGGTGGTCGTAGACAAAGGACAGGCAATGGTCAGAGTCGACAAATATCTGTTCGAACGTATTGTTAATGCTTCGCGCAACCGTATTCAGAAGGCTGCCGAAGATGGATTTGTCATGGCCAACGGTAAGCCGGTGAAGAGCAGCTATAAAGTAAAGCCGCTCGATGTCATTACCGTCATGATGGACCGCCCCCGTTACGAGAACGAGATTATTCCCGAAAATATTCCCCTTAATATCGTTTACGAAGATCAGTATGTAATGGTAGTGAACAAGCCTGCGGGACTGGTAGTACATCCGGGGCATGGAAACTATCACGGTACGCTTGTGAATGCACTGGCATGGCACATGAAAGATATTCCCGAATATGATGCCAATGACCCTCATGTCGGGCTTGTCCACCGCATAGATAAAGATACTTCCGGGCTGCTGGTAATCGCCAAGACACCCGACGCCAAGACTCATCTTGGAATACAATTCTTCAATAAGACGACCAAACGCAAATATCGTGCCCTTGTCTGGGGAAATGTGGAACAGGATGAAGGTACAATCGTAGGCAGCATCGCCCGCAATCCGAAAGACCGGATGCAGATGGCAGTCATGACCGACCCGGCAATGGGCAAACACGCGGTGACTCATTATCGGGTGTTGGAACGGCTGGGATACGTCACACTGGTAGAATGTATACTCGAAACAGGGCGTACTCATCAGATTCGTGTTCACATGAAACACATCGGGCATGTACTTTTCAACGACGCACGCTATGGCGGTGACGAAATACTGAAAGGTACCCACTTTAGTAAATACAAACAATTTGTAAATAATTGCTTTGACACTTGTCCCCGGCAGGCTCTGCATGCTATGACATTGGGGTTCGTACATCCCGTCACAGGCGAAGAGATGTACTTTACTTCCGAACTTCCGGATGACATGACCCAGCTTATCGAGAAGTGGCGAGGCTATATAAGTAACAGAGAAATAGAATGAAACGCACAATTGCTATCGTAGCCGGAGGTGATACCTCCGAATTTCATGTATCCCTGCGTAGTGCACAGGGAATATATTCCTTCATAGATAAGGAAAAGTATACATTGTATATTGTTGAGATGCAGGGAACCCGCTGGGAAGTCCAGCTGCCGGATGGTACAAAAACACCGGTAGACCGCAATGACTTCAGCTTTATGCTGGGTGCGGAAAAGATTAAGTTTGACTTTGCCTATATCACCATTCACGGTACTCCGGGTGAAGACGGTCGTCTTCAGGGATACTTTGATATGATGCACATTCCGTATTCCTGTTGCGGGGTGCTGGCTGCAGCGATCACCTATGATAAGTTTACCTGCAACCAATATCTGAAAGCCTTTGGTGTACGTATTGCGGAATCATTGCTGCTGCGTCAGGGACAATCGGTTTCCGATGAAGATGTAATGGAAAAGATCGGTTTGCCTTGTTTTATCAAGCCGAGCCTGGGAGGTTCGAGTTTTGGTGTAACAAAGGTTAAGACGAAAGAAGAAATACAACCGGCCATTGTTAAGGCATTTGAAGAAGCGCAGGAAGTGCTTGTTGAAGCATTTATGGAAGGGACGGAGCTAACCTGCGGTTGCTATAAAACCAAAGACAAGACGGTGATCTTCCCGCCTACGGAAGTAGTGACGCATAATGAGTTCTTTGATTATGATGCAAAATATAATGGTCAGGTAGACGAGATCACTCCCGCACGCATTTCGGACGAATTGACGAATCGTGTGCAAATGCTGACTTCGGCTATTTATGATATATTGGGCTGCTCCGGTATCATCCGTGTGGACTATATTGTGACTGCCGGCGAGAAGATCAATCTGCTGGAAGTGAACACGACTCCGGGGATGACCGCTACAAGCTTTATTCCCCAGCAAGTGCGTGCTGCCGGTCTGGATATAAAGGATGTGATGACTGATATAATAGAAAATAAATTTTAAGTATTAAGTATTAGGTAATAAGTATTAATTCCGGGTGGTTTACAGCGCAGCCTAATACTTTATACTTAATACCTGATACTTATTTATAAAATTCATAGCTTATGGCTACTACAGAGTTTGATGAGATTCGTCCTTACAATGATGAGGAACTTCCTCAAATCTTTGAGGAACTGATTGCTGACCCTGCTTTCCAAAAAGCAGCAACTGATGCAATACCGAATGTCCCTTTTGAACTTTTGGCGCAGAAGATACGCGCTTGCAAAAGCAAACTGGATTTTCAGGAAACATTCTGTTATGGTATTTTGTGGAAAATAGCTGCGGACCATACGGATGGGCTGACTCTGGATCATACGGCTTTACCGGATAAAAGCAAAGCTTATACGTATGTCTCCAATCATCGGGATATTATATTGGATTCGGGCTTCCTTTCCATCTTGCTGATTGATCAGGGGATGGATACGGTAGAGATAGCGATTGGAGACAATCTGCTGGTTTATCCATGGATCAAGAAGTTGGTACGTGTCAATAAATCTTTTATCGTGCAGCGGGCGCTGACCATGCGGCAGATGCTTGAATCTTCGGCAAGGATGTCCCGTTATATGCATTATACCATTAATGAGAAGAAACAGTCTATCTGGATTGCCCAGCGCGAAGGACGTGCCAAAGATTCGAATGACCGTACACAGGACAGTGTGCTGAAGATGCTGGCCATGGGTGGCGAAGGCGATTTAATCGATCGTTTGATGGAGATGAATATTGCGCCTCTTGCCATTTCATATGAATATGATCCCTGTGATTTTCTGAAGGCACAGGAGTTTCAGTTGAAAAGAGATATAGAAGGATACAAGAAAACGACTCAGGACGATTTGATCAGTATGCAGACCGGTCTTTTCGGATATAAAGGGAAAGTTCATTTTCAGACAGCTCCCTGTATCAACGACAAGTTGGAGCAGTTAGACCGTTCGTTGCCGAAACAGGAGCTGTTTTCCGGCATATCTGCTTGTATTGACCGGAGGATTCATGGTAACTACCGGATTTATTCGGGCAACTACGTTGCCTATGACTGGCTGAATAACACATCTGAGTTTGCTGACCATTACACATCCGAGGAGAAACAACGATTCGTTACCTATATTGAGCAACAACTGGGCAAAATAAAGATTCCGAATAAAGATGAAGACTTTTTGCGCGGAAAATTGTTATTAATGTATGCCAATCCACTGGTAAACTATTTAGCTGCTTGCCAATGAATAAAGTAAAGTTACATACAGTCTGGCTTTTGGGAATGCTTTTCCTGATGACTGCCTGCGGGGATGATGAAGATTACTATTATCCTCCTGTGAAGTTGGAGTTTGTTACAGTGAAAGCTGGAGCGGATGGACTGATAAAGAGTCTGCTTCCTGATAAGGGAAAGTTGCTGACTGTTTCGAAGGACCGTACCGGTTCAAGCATTTCTCCGAACACAGCCAGACGTGTGATAAGTAACTATGAAGTAAATTCGGATGATGCTACTGCTGTCATTTACTCTTTGCAGTCGGTAGTGGCCCCGGAGCCTAAAGAAGCTACCGATCCGGCTTTTGAGGGAGGACTGAAGTACGATCCGGTTGACGTGACCAGTATCTGGATGGGACGTGACTATTTGAATATGATCTTGAATGTGAAGATTGATATCAATAGTGGTAAACAGCATGTTTTTGGGATGGTCGAAGAGAGCGTTGAGTCAGAGGGGGATGAGAAAGTCGTTACTTTGTCTCTGTTCCACAACGCAAATGGGGATGAGGAGATTTACAATCGTCGCGCCTATGTCTCTGTTCCTCTGACGAAATATGTGGATGAAGAGAATCCGCATCAGACAATCAGAATAAAATTCAAATATCATACCACAGATACAAGTGGTACGGTAGTAGAGTCAAAAAAGTATTGTAATCCGGGATTTGAATATGTTCCGGATGAGAATTGAATAATGTAGTGTATATGTTTAAAATGAATCAATTAGTCGTGGGGTTATTTTTATTTCTCTCTTCTCTTTTCTCCTGTCAGCAGAAAGGAGATTTTAAAACGGTGAATGTAGATGAGTTCGATTCTTTCATTCAGGATGAAGAAGTGCAGCGTCTGGATGTCCGTACACTGGCTGAATATTCAGAAGGACATATTGCCAGAACAATCAATATTAATGTGATGGATGACTCTTTTGCTTCAATGGCGGATTCGTTGTTGCAAAAGAGCAAACCGGTAGCTCTGTATTGCCGTAGCGGTAAACGAAGCAAGAAAGCTGCTGCGATTCTTAGTGAAAAAGGGTATAAGGTTATAGAGCTTGGCAAAGGGTTCAATGCCTGGCAGGCAGCCGGAAAAGAAATAGAACACTAAAAGACCGTTCTCATCATTATGAAAAAACAGCTCACTGTAATAGGGGGCGTTTTCTCTCATAATGATGAGAACGGTCTTTAGTACTTTTATAGCCCTTCAATCAATCTCTTCAAAACTACCGTAGCCGATATTTCACGGTTGGCAGCTTCAGGAATAACAATAGACTGAGGACTTTCAATCACATCGTCTGTAACAATCATATTTCTACGGACAGGCAGGCAGTGCATAAAGAATGCATTGTTGGTTACTGCCATCTGGCGGTCGCTGACTGTCCACTCGCGGTCTTTGCTTAATATCTGCCCGTAGTTGTCTCCTGCATAAGCAGCCCAGTTCTTGGCATATATAAAGTCTGCTCCTTCGAAAGCTTTCATCTGGTCATACTCTACCTTGGCATTTCCTACAAATTGCGGAGCTAACTCATATCCTTTCGGATGGGTGATCACGAAATCGTAATCAGTGGCATTCATCCATTCGGCAAAAGAATTGGGAACAGCCTGTGGCAATGGACGGGGATGCGGAGCCCAAGTCATGACGACTTTAGGGCGTGCGGTCTTTTTGTATTCTTCAATGGTAATCAAATCGGCAAAACTTTGCAGCGGATGCCGCGTAGCTGCTTCCATAGAGAATACCGGACGTCCGGAATATTGAATAAACTGATTGAGGATGGTCTCTTGATAGTCAAACTCACGATCTTCGAAACGGGCAAAGGAGCGTACTCCGATGATATCGCAATAACAGCCCATCACGGGAATGGCTTCCAGCAGGTGCTCCGGTTTGTCACCGTCCATGATGACGCCACGTTCTGTTTCCAGCTTCCAGGCGCCTTGGTTGATGTCTAGGACCATCACATTCATTCCCAAATTAATAGCAGCTTTCTGTGTGCTAAGACGAGTACGAAGACTGGAGTTGAAGAAGATCATCATCAATGTCTTGTTTCGTCCCAATTCTACATATTTGAAGCGGTCCTTTTTAATTTCAAATGCTTCTGCAAGGGCTGATTTTAAATCGCCGATGTCCTGTACACAAGTAAATTTCTTCATTTTATCTATCATTAATCGTTATTATCCAATCTGTTGTTTACGGTTTATCAACCCTGATTCATGTCTTATGCCCTGTGGTCACCGTTTTGTTTTACCATCTGGTTTGCCCGTCTCCTTCAATCACCCATTTGTAGGAAGTGATTTCTTCCAGTCCCATCGGACCACGGGCATGCAGCTTTTGGGTACTGATGCCGATTTCAGCACCTAAACCAAACTGGGCGCCATCTGTGAAGGCGGTAGAAACATTGGTGTATACACAGGCTGCATCTACTATCTTAGTGAACAAGGCCGCACGTTCTTTGTTTTCAGTGATGATACATTCGCTGTGTTTTGAACTGTTTTCTTGTATATGTCCCAATGCGTCTTCAAAGCTTTTCACAGTCTTGACGGCCATTTTATAATCCAGGAACTCGGTTCCGAAGCTTTCTGTAGTGGCAGGTACCAGTAATTCTGCGGGATAATACCCCTCCAGTGCCCGGTAAGCCTGGGCATCTGCATAGACGATTACATTGCTTTCTTTCAGTTTATCGCAGAGTGCCGGCAGGTCAGTCAGGCGTTTTTCGTGGATAATGGTACAATCCAACGCATTGCAGACACTGACACGACGTGTTTTGGCATTATGGATAATGTCGGCTCCTTTTGTTGTGTCACCAAACTCGTCAAAATAAGTATGACATATACCTGCTCCTGTTTCAATCACAGGAATCCGCGCATTCTCGCGTACAAAGTTTATCAGATTGCTGCTTCCTCTCGGAATGATGAGGTCAACAAATCCTACTGCATTCAGCAAAGCGGCAGTGGCTTCCCTGTCGGCAGGGAGTAGTTCTACTATATGCGGATTGACGTTGAACTTCTTCAGCACTTTATGAATAATGCTGATGATGGCACGATTAGAATCGTCTGCATCGCTTCCACCTTTCAGGATGCAGGCATTGCCACTCTTCAGGCAAAGGGAGAATACGTCGAAACTAACGTTCGGGCGAGCCTCATAGATAATGCCTATGACTCCAAAAGGTACGCTGATCTTTGTCAGCTTCATTCCGTTCGGACGAGTTGTTTCTTTCAGGATTCTTCCTAAAGGAGAAGGAAGGGTTGCTACATTACGTGTATCGTCAGCGATACCTTTCAGTCTCTCTGCCGTAAGTTTCAACCGGTCGTATTTCGGATTACTTTGATCCATCCGTGCCAGGTCCTTCTCATTCTCTGAAAGAATGAAGGCTGTTTCGGCAATGGTAGCATCCGCTACCGCATTCAGTATCTGATTGATGATATCATCACTCAGTAAAGCCAGTTCACGACTGGCAGCTTGTACGGCAGCGAAGGTTTCGTTTAAATTTGTAGTCATTTGCTCCTTTTTTACGTTAAATAGAAAGATGAACAGTGCAAATATAGCGAATGATGGGCACAAAGCCCGTTGAAAAATGAAATAAATCTACTCGATGTATAGGTAGTCATAGTGTACTACCGGCTTTTTACCGTGCTTGCCCATGGCTTCCCGTGCTTGTTTGGAATCACAGTTTGCCTTTCCTACACCGACCTGATTTCCCTGGAAGTCCATGATGCGGACTATTTCATCTTTTTCGAATTCGCCTTCAATATGTGTAATTCCAATCGGGAGGATACTTGCAGCCTTCTCCGAATTTAATATATCAGTGGCACATTCATTGATGTGAATTTCGCCTTTGGCAAAACCTTCGCTATGGGCAATCCATTTCTTTACGCTGGACACTGGTTCATTCGAAGGAATAAAACGGGTACAAATCGTTTCTTCCGGGTGTTGCAGCAGATCTACCAGAATATTGTCCCTCTTGCCATTGGCTATAATGACTGTAATGCCTTCATCTGCTACTTTTCGGGCTATATTTGTTTTTGTCAGCATACCTCCGCGACCGAAACTGGATTTGGAAGCCTGGATATAACTGGACAGGTCTTTGCCATGTTCAATCTCGCGAATGACCGATGATTCCGGATCTGCAGGAGAACCATTGTAAATCCCGTCTATGTTGCTGAGGATGATCAGCGCTTGTGCATCCATCATAGAAGCGATGAGGCCCGACAACTCATCATTGTCTGTAAACATAAGCTCGCTGACAGAAATCGTATCATTCTCGTTGACAATAGGGATCACTCCGTTTTCCAGCATCACTGTCATGCAATTCTTCTGGTTCAGATAATGGCGGCGGGTACTGAAGTTTTCTTTGGTAGTCAGTACTTGTCCTACCGGAATCCCGTGCTCGCGGAAAAGTTCATAGTAGCGGTTTATCAGTTTAGCCTGCCCTACTGCAGAGAATAATTGACGTTGATCTACACTGTCGAGCTTTTTCTGCGGGTGTATCTCACTGCGTCCTGAAGCGACGGCTCCTGAAGATATGAGGATAATCTCTACTCCGGATTTGTCTAACTCTGCAATCTGATCGACGAGTGCCGACATGCGTGTGACGTCTAATGTACCGTCGCGACGTGCCAATACGTTACTACCTACTTTTACTGCTATTCGTGTAAATTCCTGTTCCATTTTTACTAACGATTTGAAAGCACAAATATAGAGCTTTTTGTCGATATGTTACAAAAACAGGCTGAAAAGAATTATCTTTGCAGCCTGATAGATAAAAGAAAAACAATGAAACATACCAATCCTCAAGTAGAACAGATGACCTCCTTCATTGTGATGGATGTGTTGGAACGAGCTAATGAATTACAAAAACAAGGCATTGACGTTGTCCACCTGGAAGTGGGTGAACCGGACTTTGATGTACCGTCTTGTGTGGCAGAAGCCGCCAAGGCTGCTTATGATCAACATCTTACACACTATACCCATTCATTGGGCGATCCGGAACTACGCGGGGAGATAGCCGCATTTTATCAACGTGAATATGGAGTGGTCGTTGATCCGGACTGTATCGTGGTCACTTCCGGCTCTTCTCCGTCTATTCTTCTGGTGCTGATGTTGCTTTGCAATTCGGATAGTGAGGTGATACTTTCTAATCCGGGTTATGCTTGTTATCGCAATTTTGTGCTGGCTGCCCAGGCAAAACCTGTTCTGGTGCCTTTGTCAGAGGAGAACGGACTGCAATATGATATAGAAGCGATCCGTAAATGTGTGACTCCGCATACAGCGGCTATCTTTATTAATTCGCCGATGAATCCGACGGGAATGTTGTTGGATGAAAGCTTTCTGAAAGAGGTTGCCTCATTGGGTGTCCCCATTATTTCTGATGAAATTTATCATGGACTTGTCTATGAAGGGCGCGCGCATAGTATTCTTGAATATACTGATAAGGCTTTTGTCTTGAATGGATTCTCCAAACGATTCGCAATGACAGGACTGCGTTTAGGTTATCTGATCGCACCGAAATCCTGTATGCGTTCTTTGCAGAAGTTGCAGCAGAACCTGTTTATCTGTGCGTCCAGCATAGCACAGCAAGCCGGAATAGCGGCATTACGGCAGGCAGATACGGATGTGGAACGGATGAAACACATCTATGACGAACGTCGCCGGTATATGATTACCCGGCTTCGGGAAATGGGATTTAAAATAAAAGTAGAGCCTCAGGGAGCTTTTTATATCTTTGCCGACGCACGCAAATTCACTGCCGACTCTTATCGTTTCGCATTCGATGTGCTCGAAAATGCGCATGTCGGTATTACTCCCGGTATTGATTTTGGAACGGGAGGTGAAGGATATGTACGTTTCTCCTATGCGAACTCTCTGGAGAATATCCAGACAGGATTGGATCGCATCAGTCAGTATCTTTCTCGTTGCGGCTTCTGATTAATTCAGTAGCTGCTTCGTACTCCTCTTCAGTGACGAGAATGGATACGGCGGGAGCAATATAAGGAGCTAATGTCCCCATAATGCCATCCTTGATGACACAACGGATATTATTGCTTTCCAATAATCCTTTGATGATTTCTGCTTCCCATGGAGAGCCTGAGAATACTTCTACGGATCTGCTATAATCTTCTTCTTTCATAATTGTGTGGCATTAGAGGTTTGTTTATTTACAAATATAACAAAAAAGAGGGACAAATGGTTATTCTTTTCTGAATTTATTCAAGAGAAATTCGTTTCACGCTGATCTGCTCCTTCAGGAAGGTAGAGGCAGATTCGGTGAATTTCTCTTCCGCTTCTGTTGTATAAAACAAACAATTCCCGTTACGGGTGCATTTAGCGTCCATTTCCGGGTGTCTGTGCAGATAATCTTTTAGGCTTTCGGCTACATATTCCCCCTGAGCAATGACGCGGATACCGTCCGGAGTATATTCCCGTATTTTAGGGAATAAGATGGGATAGTGTGTACAGCCCAGAATCATCGTGTCGATCAGAGGATCTTCAGATAGTAGCTGGTCAATATATTTCTTGATGAAATAATCTGCACCTTCGTTTTGTGACTCATTATTCTCAACCAGTGCCACCCACATCGGGCAAGCTATTCCGCTCACTTGAATTTCCGGAAATAATTTATGTATCTCCAATGGATAAGATTCGGATTTGATGGTACCTGATGTTGCCAGTATGCCGACATGCCGGTTCTGTGTAATATCTCCGATACATTCTACTGTGGGACGAATCACTCCCAGTACGCGACGGTCGGGATCAAGCTCCGGCAGATCATTCATCTGTATGCTGCGTAGTGCTTTGGCAGAAGCTGTATTGCATGCCAGTATCACTAGATGGCAACCCATCTCAAATAGTTTATTGACTGCTTGCAGGGTAAACTCATATACAATCTCAAAAGAACGGGTACCATAAGGAGCACGGGCATTATCTCCCAAATAGATATAGTCGTATTCCGGTAGCACTTCTCTTATTTTTTCGAGAATTGTCAGACCGCCGTATCCAGAATCAAAGACTCCGATAGGGCCGGGTATATGAGATAGTTGTTGCTTCATGATGAATGATAATTTATATACGCAAAGTTACATGAAAAAAGGGAAAGAGAAAGAAGCATGATCTTCTTTTCTCTTTCCCTTTCGTTATTTCTTTCGCTTATAGCTTTTTATTTAATGCCAAGCTGCGTTTTTACTTTTGGAGTCAGATTGATACTTTGTGACTCATTTACATAAGCAACCGGAGTTCTTGCAAGGTCGAAGATGTAAATCACGCCTTCAGCAGCACCTACAGCTTTGATTGCATCGTCCAACTTTTTGTAGATAGGAGCCATAGCATCAGCTTGTGCTTTCTGCATCTGCTGTTGAGCTTCCTGTTGGAACTGCTCTTGTCTTTGCATCATATCCTGCAGTTCTTTTTGTCTTCTCTCAGCAATATTAGCAGGAAGAGAGTCCTTAGCGATAGCTTGCTGGAATTCCTGATATTTCTTGTTGAATTCTTCCTGAGTTCTTTGTAATTCGCTGGTCAGTTGTTTGTCTAATGCTTCGATGTCAGATTGTGCCTTAGCAAATTCAGGCATTGCAGAAACAATCTCCTGAGCATTAATATGACCGAATTTCAGATTTTGTGCAAATACACCCATTGGGAGTGCAAGCAACAATACAAGTGCAATTTTTTTTAGCATAGTTCTATAATTTATTTGAATGATTTTTAGTTATTTTCGATGCAAATGTATGAAATTAATTTGAATATCCTAATTTTCTCAGCACTTCATCGCTAATATCAATACGAGGATTGGCAAAAATGATGCCTGCAGCGGATGCTCTGTCAAGTACAAGATCATATCCGTGTAGTTGAGACAGTTCTTTTACAGCGGCATATATTTCATCCTGAATCGGATTAATTAGCTTTTCCTGCATCTTAGCCAGTTCGCCTTCCGGACCGAAGTATGTACGCTTCAGTTCGGCAGCGGATTTCTCTTTCGCTACAATCTCATCTTCTTTCTTAGTCTTTTGAGCCGCAGAAAGAGTAGAGGACTGGGCCTGGTAGTCCTGGAACATCTTCTGTGCTTCCTTGGCAATAGCTTCTACTTCACCTTGATATTTCTTCGTAGCTTGTTGCAATTGCTCATTAGCGCTTTGATAGGCCGGAATATTTTTCAGAATATACTCCGTATCGATCAATGCAAATTTTTGTGCACTAGCTGCCATACTGATGGCAAACAGTAACATAATGGATAGAATAGACTTTCTCATAATGTTCAGTTTATAAGTATAATATAATTATTTGTGTTTGAGATTCCTAGAAATCTCAAACACAAATATACATGATTTTAATTAATAGCGCTTCAATTATATCTGTTTTTTAAAATTTATCATTCCATCTGGTATCATTTTCACCCGATATTGTTTGAGAAATTGTTCCAACGATTGTTATTAGCCATTGACGTTGACGTTCTGGTACATTATTGGGCACAATTCTTGCAACAGGAATTTCTATATTCCATTGTCTTCTAGTAAATGTTCGTTTTCCAATATCCCAAAATGCAAAATTTGAACCACCACTTGATGCAGCTACACTACATCTCAAGTCCATGGTTATATCTCTTGGTTCACTAGCTTCTTTCCAACTACCACGACCTCTGTATTCAAGTTTAACCATAAAACCAAGAACTTGTGCTACATAATCATTTACTCTGGTTGTATATGATTTAAGTTCATGTACATAATTAAATTTATATTTGGAAGATGCACGTCTAAAATTATACTGATGGCTGAACCCTATGCCATTATAGCCTAAATATCCACCTTCTCTTGTTTGTACTTTACATTCTACAGGAGAAGCATCCGTTTCACCGCATAGAATGGGAGTTGAGATCTTTTTATTATTGATTTCTACTAAATATAGCTTTCCATTATCATATTTTAGTATAGAATCGTTTATAGCTACTTCGAGATCTTTATTGAAAAGTGCTTGGAATGCTTTAGGCATAGATAACATTATCGTATCTGTACATAAGTCGGCATTTTTCAAAAGAGAATTGGAGGTTTTAGAAGTAGTCCATGCTAGTTGTTCATCATAATCTTTGATAAACAAAGAATCATAACATTCAAAAAAATGCTTTGTACTATTGAAATGTATGATATTGTAATCTTGGGATTTCAATAGTACATTTTCATTTTTATTGGTCCCTATTTCTGTTTTAGAATCATTGAATTCTTCTTGCGCACAAGCAGATAATAGAGCAATTGCTCCTAATAATAAATAGTTTGTTTTCATAATAATTAGTTTTGAATGTGGTTATATATTAAAATCATGTTTTTGTTAGAATTCTTGTCCTAAAATAAAGTGGAACTGGCTACCGCCGTATTCCTTACTACCGAAAATCTTATCGAAACCATAACCCCAATCGATCCCCATCATACCAATCATCGGCAAGAAAATACGAACGCCGACACCGGCAGAACGTTTCAAGTCGAACGGATTGAATTTAGAGATATCATGCCATGCGTTACCTGCTTCTAGGAAACCTAACACATAAATGTTGGTACTTGTTTCCAGCATCAACGGATATCTTAATTCGATACCAAGGCGTGCATAAGCATATCCTTCTTTTCCGTATGGTGTCAATGAGCTGTTTTCGTAACCACGCAAAGCAATACTTTCTGTAGCGTAGCTGGAGTAACCAGTCATACCGTCACCACCTACGTCGAATGTACCGAACGGTGATTTCTTATATTTGTTGTAATGACCTAACAAACCGAATTCCGTACGTGTCATCAATACCAGACACTTAGGATGTGCTATATAGTCCATCAACGGAGTATATGTTTTGGCTTTAAATTTCCATTTGTGGTACTCAACCCATCTATGAAGTTTGTTCATGTTGTCTTGAGTAATGCGTTCATTGTCCGCATCATAGAAATAGCCTTTATAGTCTTTACCATCAAACAATGAGTACGGCGGTGTGAACTGCACTGACAGCGAGAAGTCCGAACCTGTACGCGGGAAGATCGGGTTGTCAATAGAGTTACGGGCCAAAGTCAATGAAATGCTAAGGTCATTACATTTACCGTTGGTTACCGGGAAGTACTGCCAGTCTTTCAGATTGTAGCGTTGGTAAGCCAATTCTGCAGACAATGTAAAGTAGTCATCCGGCCATTTCAGACGTTTACCCCAACCTAGAGAAAGTCCCCACATTTTAATAGATTTATCCGGGTCGTAATAGTTCTCATAGTTGTTGTAGTTACCGTAGTTGTATGAGCCATAGCCACCATAGCCTGCATAATAACTGTTGTAATAGTTGTTGAAATAGCTGGAGTTATAGTAGCGGCTGCTGATGTCAGTCTGTACTGAGAAGAAAGCCGATACAGAGAGTGAGTTCGGGCGTTTTCCACCAAACCAAGGATCAAAGAATGAGATACTATATGATTGATAGTATTTAGCATTCGTCTGACCGCTGATGGTCAATGTCTGTCCATCACCTTGTGGCAGGATACCACGATAGTTTTCACCCGGGCGCAGCAAGTTGGCAACAGAGAAGTTCGTAAACTTCAGACTCAGTTTACCGATGATACCTGTTTGTCCCCAACCGGCAGAGAATTCTACCTGGTCATTGGCTTTGGATGTCAAAGGCAGACCTATATCAACGGTTCCGTTAATCGGGTCCGGCTGAATATCCGGTTGCAGTTTTTCAGGGTCGAAGTGTCCCATCTGCTGGATTTCACGTAAAGAACGCATCAGGTCATCTTTGCTGAACAATTGTCCCGGACGAATACGAAGTTCACGACGAACTACATTTTCATACAGACGGTCGTTACCGCTGATGTTGATCTTATTGATAGTAGCCTGACGACCTTCATAGATTCTCATTTCGAGGTCAATGGAGTCACCGACAATATTTACTTCTACCGGATCAAGATTGTAGAACAAATAACCGTTATTATAGTATAAGTTACCGATTGCATCGTCATCTGTAGAAGTACGTTCGCTCAATAACTTCTGGTTATAAACATCACCCTTCTTCATGCGGAGCAAGAAGTTCAGCTGTTCAGACGGATACAGTGTGTTACCTACCCATGTCACATTACGGAGGTAATACTTCTGACCTTCGTCTATATCCATAAATACGTCTACTGTCTTTTCATCGTATTGCGCTATACTGTCTTTTACGATCATAGCATCACGATATCCCAGCTCGTTGTATTTATCTATGATCAGCTGCTTGTCTGCTTCAAAGTTCTCCGGCACAAATTTCTTGGTACGGAACAAGTTCAGAAGTTTACCTTTTTCATTGGTTTTTTTCATTACCTTCTTCAGCTTGGATGTTTTGATTGCAGAGTTTCCGGTAATATGGATAGCATGTACCTTAATCTTTTCCTTCTTATCGATATCGATATCCACAATCACCTGATTCTCGTTCGCAGGATCGTCTTTTTGTGAGATAATCACTTCTGCATTCTTAAAACCTTTATCGTCGAAATAACGTTTGATTAATGTCTTGGCGCGGTCAACGGTGTTCGGAGTGATCTGCATACCTTTTACCATACCCAATTTACCTTCCAGGTCGGTACGTTCTGACTTTTTCACACCATGGTAGCGTACGTCCGCAATACGGGGGCGTTGCGTCAGGCTTATTTTTAACCAGATTTTGTTACCTTCCACCTTTTCGGCAGTGATCTGTACGTTAGAGAATAAACCATGTTTCCAGTAGCGCTTGATTGCTCCGGTAATCTCATCACCCGGCACGGTGATAGTTTGTCCTACTGACAGACCGGACAGACCAATTAATACATAGTCTTCATAATTCTTTACGCCTTCTACCTTAATGTCTGCTATCTCATACTTTTTGGGTGTTCCGGAGTATAAGATAACTGGTTTAGAGTCTTCGTCGGTGTCGGCATTTTGCGCAGTGCCTGTAACTGCAAAGCAGAACAGGCAGATAAACGTTACGAATATAAAGGAAATACGATAATGCATTTATGTTATAATTTGATGTTTCGGATTATGTTAGCTGATTTGTTCACTTGTTTTGCCGAATCGGCGCTCCCTTTGCTGATACTCATAAATGGCTTTGCAGAGTTCTTCTTTGTCGAAGTCCGGCCAAAACGTATCACAAAAATAAAGCTCCGAATAAGCACACTGCCATAACAGGTAGTTACTTAGCCGGATTTCTCCTCCCGTGCGGATCAGTAAATCCGGATCGGGCATAAAGTTTGTGGTCAGATGAGTAGTAATGCATTCATCTGTTATTTGTTCGGGAGAAATTTCTCCCGTTTTCGCTTTCTGTGCAATCTGTCGAACAGCTTCAGTAATCTCCCAGCGGGAAGAATAGCTGAGTGCCAGTACCAGACATGTCCCTGTATTATTCGCAGTGTGTGCTATACATGATGATAGTCCTTTCTGTACATCCACAGGTAATTTCTCTATATCGCCAATGATGCGGAAACGAATATTATTCTTCATCAGAGTTTCCTCTTCGATAGAGTCCAGTAATAGGTTCATCAAAGCTGCTACCTCTTCCTGCGGACGATTCCAGTTCTCAGTGGAGAAGGTATATAAAGTCAGATATTTAACCCCCAGGCGTGCAGCATCTTCGATAATTTTATGTACCGTTTCTGCACCTGCCTGATGACCGTAAGTTCGTTCTTTTCCCCGTTGCTTGGCCCATCTCCCATTCCCATCCATGATGATGGCTATATGCTGGGGAATCCGATTTTTGTCTATTTTCTCTATATAGGACATGTTTTGATTATAAGGTTCGTATTTAACTACTTCTTATTGTATTAGGAATCCGAGTTTATTAACTCTACCACGCCAGATCTTGTCGATACCTTTACCGCCTACCATCCATATATAATGGTTTCTGTCAACTACCATTGTGTAGTTTACTTCTTTTCCCTTGAAGCTGTATTCGGAATAAGGATATTGTGTCACTCCTCCTTCAAGTTTGACCGGAGGAAGAATCCCGGGAAGCATAAACATTCTGTCTACACCTTTCCAAACAAGCAGTGTTGGAGATGTATAGAACTTCTGGAATCCTTTCGCATCATCTTTATTCTCTTTTCCACAAATGTAGAATGCGTCATTATAATGTATAATAGATGGATCTACCAGCTTTGGACAATTATTATTTGATGGAATTTCCATCGGAATCCAAGCTTTACCATCTTCTGAAGCCCAAACAACTGTAGCTGTGTCATTGTCTAAACCGTCTGCAGTATTACCTACTACTATAGCATTCAATGTTCCGCTCTCAGTTGCGTATACATCAGCTGACAGATTGTTGACAGGGAATTCTGCAGGCACTATCTCCTCGCCTGTTGTGATATTCCATTCATTCTCAGTCTTTTCTGCAAAACTAAAGTATTTCTGTCCATTCTTCTCAACTATGCTTGCAATACCGTTAATCTTTTTATGATTACTACCATCATTGTCTGAGAAACTGGTAATCAAATTGCTAACAGTCGCTCCACTAGGGGTGAGGACAGCATCTTCGGCCCACATCAGACCATCTGCGGAATTATATACCTTATTATTGGCAAGTAAGTATAACTTTTCATCGAAGCGAATAATAGACGTAACATCAGCACCTTCAGGAAGGGTGGCATTCTTCAACTCCCAATTTTGCCCATAGTTTAAACGATCAGTAGGAGAACCTGCCGGTATCGTTGTACTATATACTTTATCACTATTTTGGGTGAACAGTAATATGTTGTCACCTAATGTTACTATCTTTTGTTTTTGTTCGGTAATTCCTGCTGGGTTCGCAGCTATCGGTTCTTTTCCCCAGCTAAGTGAATCGGGTACCATACGGTGCATGCGTACACTTACTCTGTATTCATTCTGTGTCTGCATATCCGGTGCCCATACCTTTAGTACCAGATATTTCCCTTCTTCGGGAGCATTTACATATTTGAGCAGATCAATAGAGTCATTTATATTAATGATTGAGTCCTGATCACTCTGATCTTTCATCGTCACGATTCCGGATGCTGTTGTCAGCGTCTTGATCAGAATCTTATTAATGATCGTGTCAGCATTGACAGGCAGTGAATCCACATTGTATATTAAACGACTAATTTGGTCAATTGTGAATTTATAGTTTACCCCGTAACCTATAGTGTCAAGTTCAAACGCATGTATAGTCGCATCCGGACTATAATTGACGTCGTTATCATTGTCAAGGCATGACGTAATAACGAATGACACCATGAAAAAACTCGCAATGATTGATAAAAACTTTATTCTCATTTGAAAGATTGTGTTTATTTACAAGTTGCAAAAATAGGAACATTTTTTCCGATATAGAACATTAAGGGGAAGTTTTATATAAAATTATAGATAATAACGCTGTTTTTATCGACGTAGAACCCCTTGAATAGAACTATTTTAGCCATCTTCCGAAAACATACCGCCAAATCTGTCTGTCGAAGTGTTCTTCTGTCGAATAACTAAAATTATCGCTTATTTCAGGTGCTTTAACACCGGAATTCAGCTTGCACGGACATTTCTCAATATATACTTCATCCCATAGTTCGGTGTCGATGAATGATTGGAGCAATTGACTTCCTCCTTCTACCAGTAAGGACTGTATTTTTTGTTGATATAACACTTCCATGATTTGAGGCAAAACATCTTGGGTGAAGTCAATCGTCTTGTATGTGACGTTCTTCTCGTCTGAATGTTTTTCTGCTGTAAATACGATAGTGGAAACTTCCCCGTCGAACAGGTGCAGGCTGTGGGGAAGGGACAGGGCGCGGTCCAAAACGATACGTATTGGATTTCGTCCGTACCAGTTGCGGACAGTCAGTGATGGGTTGTCCAGCAATGCTGTCCGTCTGCCTACCATGATTGCATCTGCTTCTGCTCTTTTCTTATGTACCAGCATAGAAGAAAGGGGAGAGGACAGTACTACAGGTTTGTCGTCAGTCCGTTCGATATCTATAAAATGATCGGCTGATTCAGCCCATTTAAGTGTGATAAAAGGACGGTGCAGTGTGTTGAAAGTAATAAAACGTCGGATCAGATGCCGGCATTCTTTTTCCAGTACTCCCACTATCACTTCCCTTCCTGCGTCCCGCAACTTCTGAATCCCTCTTCCGGCAACCTGCGAAAAAGGGTCTTGGCAACCGATTACAATACGGGGAATTTGTTTCTCGATAATCAGATCAGCACAGGGAGGCGTTTTTCCATAATGCGAGCAAGGTTCCAGGCTGACATAAATGGTGGAACGACTCAATAACGACTCGTCTTTGACGGAACGAATCGCGTTTACTTCGGCATGCGCCTCTCCGCAGCGGATATGATATCCTTCACCGATAATACGTCCGTCACATACGATAACGGCCCCTACCATCGGGTTTGGAGCGACATTGCATTGTCCGTTTTTTGCCAGCTCAATACAACGTCTCATGTATTTTTCTTCTTCCATTTTGGTGCTCTTCGCTATATTATTCTTACTTTTGCACTCCGAAATTGTAAAATATGAACCGCATCACTACTTACATCCGTCAGTCATTGCAGGATATTTATCCACCGGAAGAGGTCAGGGCTCTTTCGATGCTGATCTGTTGCGACATTTTGGGGGTGGATGCGCTTGATATTTACATGGGCAAAGATATAATTTTATCTGCATGCAAACAGCGTGAATTAGAAAACATTATATTCCGTTTGCAGAAAAATGAGCCTATACAGTACATTCGGGGATATGCCGAGTTTGGTGGAAGGAACTTCCGGGTAGCTCCCGGCGTGCTGATACCTCGTCCGGAGACAGCTGAGTTGGTGAGTTTGATTGTGAAAGAGAATCCGGATGCCCGTTGCCTATTAGATATAGGTACGGGAAGCGGATGTATTGCCATCTCTTTGAGCAAAAGTCTGCCGGGAGCGAGAGTAGATGCCTGGGATATTTCGGAAGAAGCGCTGGCTATTGCCCGAAAGAATAATGAAGAGCTGGATGCGCAGGTCACATTTTGCAGGCAGGATGTTTTTTCTGCTGATGGGATGCAGAGCGGATCTTATGATATAATTGTCAGCAACCCGCCTTATGTGACGGAGACTGAAAAAAGAGAGATGGAAGCGAATGTGCTTGACTGGGAACCGGAGCTTGCTCTGTTCGTTCCTGATGAAGACCCTTTGCGCTTTTATCGCCGGATTGCCGAGTTAGGGCGTGAATTGCTCCGTCCGGACGGTAAACTCTATTTTGAAATAAACCAGGCATACGGACAAGACATGATACGCATGATAGAAATGAACCAATATCGAGACGTTCGTGTTATAAAAGACATATTTGGAAAAGATAGAATACTTACAGCTAACCGATGAGTGCACAATTAACCGATGAAGAGGCTTTGAATCGTGTAGCCTCTTATTGCTCCGCCGCAGAACATTGCCGGGCAGAAGTAAATGAAAAATTACAGCGTTGGGGAATAGCCTATGAGACTATAGCGCGTATCCTTGAACGGCTGGAAACCGAAAAGTATATTGATGACGAACGCTTTTGTCGTGCTTTTGTGAACGATAAATTTCGTTTTGCCAAATGGGGGAAGATGAAAATAGCGCAGGGACTCTACATGAAGAAGATTCCTTCCGACGTGGCATGGCGTCATCTGAATGAAATAGATGATGAAGAGTACCTTTCCATCCTTCGTGACTTGCTGGCTTCCAAGCGGAAAAGTATCCATGCGAAAGACGACTATGAACTGAATGGAAAGCTGATGCGATTCGCCATGAGCCGGGGTTTTGAGCTCAAAGATATACGTCGTTGTATCGAACTTCCGGAGGAAGAGGGACAATTCAGTTAAAAAATAAACGAATTCTTCTTTTTATTCTCATTCAATTTCTGTACTTTTGCGGCAAATAATTAATAGTTAGTTTAGTTATGAAAAACTTAGAGAGACTATTCGCGGAGAAACTTTTGAAGATTAAAGCTATTAAACTTCAACCCGCTAACCCTTTTACATGGGCTTCTGGATGGAAATCCCCCTTTTACTGTGATAACCGTAAAACTCTGTCCTATCCTTCTCTTCGTAATTTTGTGAAGATTGAAATTACACGTCTGATATTGGAACGATTCGGACAGGTGGATGCGATTGCCGGTGTGGCCACAGGTGCTATTCCGCAAGGAGCTTTGGTGGCTGATGCATTGAATCTGCCGTTCGTGTATGTTCGTTCTACCCCGAAAGATCACGGATTGGAGAACCTGATTGAAGGAGAACTTCGTCCGGGTATGAAAGTTGTAGTGGTTGAAGATTTGATTTCTACAGGTGGTAGTAGTTTGAAGGCTGTAGAGGCAATTCGTCGCGACGGATGCGAAGTGATTGGTATGGTAGCTGCCTATACGTACGGTTTCCCTGTTGCAGAGGAAGCGTTTAAGAATGCCAAAGTACCTTTGGTGACGTTGACTAATTACGAGGCAGTGCTTGATGTTGCCCTTCGCACAGGTTATATTGAAGAAGAAGACATTGCAACATTGAACGAATGGCGTAAAGACCCTGCCCACTGGGATGCAGGAAAATAATATTGTATTATTTGACAGAAAATTTTAGTAAGAAAGAACCATTCGGACAATCCTTGTTCGGATAGTTCTTTCTTTTATTTTATACCAATAAAGAATTATGGCTAATTTTGAAAGTAGTGTGAAGGTAATACCTTACAGTCAGGAACGTGTGTATGCTAAACTTTCAGACTTGAGTAATCTGGAATCCGTAAAAGACCGTTTGCCGGAAGATAAGGTGCAGGATTTGAGTTTCGATTCGGATACCTTGAGTTTTAATGTTTCGCCTGTAGGGCAGATAACGTTGCAGATTGTTGAGCGTGACCCTTGTAAATGTATAAAACTTGCGACTACCAATTCTCCACTTCCTTTTAATATGTGGATTCAGTTGGTAGAGACTGCCGAAGAAGAGTGTAAGATAAAGTTGACTATCGGTATGGACATTAATCCGTTCATGAAAGCGATGGTACAGAAGCCTCTCCAGGACGGTTTGGAGAAGATGGTCGAGATGCTGTCGATGATTCAATATTAATAAGTATTAGGTATTAAGTATTAAGTATTACTTAAAACAATTATGGCGCAGAAACTTTGGGAAAAATCCGTGCAGGTAAATAAAGATATCGAACGTTTCACGGTGGGATGTGACCGGGAGATGGATCTTTATCTGGCTAAACATGATGTACTCGGTTCTATGGCTCATATTACGATGCTCGAAAGTATCGGCTTGTTGACAAAAGAAGAACTGGAGCAGTTATTGGCTGAGCTGAAAAATATTTATGCTTCGGCTGAGAAAGGTGAGTTTGTGATAGAAGAAGGAGTGGAGGATGTGCATTCTCAGGTAGAATTGATGCTGACCCGCCGTTTGGGAGATGTCGGCAAGAAGATTCACAGTGGGCGTTCGAGAAATGATCAGGTTTTGCTGGACCTTAAACTCTTTACCCGTACACAAATCCGTGAGATAGCGGAAGCTGTCGAACAACTTTTTCATGTGTTGATCCTTCAGAGTGAACGATATAAGAATGTCCTGATGCCGGGATATACCCATTTGCAGATAGCTATGCCTTCTTCTTTTGGCTTATGGTTTGGTGCTTATGCCGAAAGTCTGGTAGATGACATGCAATTTCTGCAGGCAGCTTTCAAGATGTGCAATCGCAATCCGTTGGGGTCTGCGGCAGGATATGGTTCTTCTTTCCCGTTGAACCGGACGATGACCACTGATTTGCTCGGTTTCGATTCGATGAACTACAATGTGGTGTATGCACAAATGGGGCGTGGAAAATTGGAACGTAATGTTGCTTTTGCATTGGCTACCATTGCCGGAACGATCTCCAAACTGGCTTTTGATGCTTGTATGTTCAATAGTCAGAACTTCGGTTTTGTGAAGCTGCCGGATGATTGTACTACCGGTTCCAGTATCATGCCTCATAAGAAGAATCCGGATGTATTCGAGTTGACTCGTGCCAAATGCAATAAGCTGCAATCACTTCCTCAGCAAATCATGATGATTGCAAACAATCTGCCTTCCGGTTATTTTCGCGACTTGCAGATTATAAAAGAAGTTTTCCTTCCTGCATTTCAGGAATTGAAAGACTGCTTGCAGATGACAACATACATTATGAATGAGATAAAGGTGAATGAGCATATCCTTGATGATGATAAATACCTGTTTATTTTCAGTGTAGAAGAAGTGAACCGTCTGGCACGTGAAGGTATGCCTTTCCGGGATGCATATAAAAAGGTGGGATTGGACATTGAAGCCGGAAAATTTACTCACAACAAGCAAGTACATCATACGCATGAAGGAAGTATCGGCAATCTTTGCAATGACGCAATCTCCGCATTGATGCAGCAAGTCGTTGACGGCTTTAATTTTTGTGGAATGGAAGAAGCAGAGAAAGCATTGTTGGGACGATAAATATTTTCTGCCAAACTTTTTTGTGTGAAAGTTTGGCAGAAACAAGTAAACTCCTTATCTTTGCACCCGTTGAAAAAACGCGGAAATAGCTCAGTTGGTAGAGCATAACCTTGCCAAGGTTAGGGTCGCGAGTTCGAGTCTCGTTTTCCGCTCTCTTTGAAAGGATGCTCGAATGGTGGAATGGTAGACACGAAGGACTTAAAATCCTTTGGCCATTGCGGCTGTGCGGGTTCAAGTCCCGCTTCGAGTACGAGTATTCTTTATTGCCTGTAGATCCTTGATTTACAGGCTTTTTTATTCTTTGGCTGCTGAGACAATCTCCTCCCGTACTTTCTTTGGCAAGCCTTTCACAACGATATCATAAGATTTCTGTACCAGTTCCCGTATCTTCTCGTCCGGAACGTCCTGATTGAAGTAGGCACTAATCCAATACTTCTTATTCATGTGCCATCCCGGCTTTATGCCCAGATACGCAGCCTGTAATTCCAGTGATTCGTTCGGATTACATTTAATGCAGCAGAAGTCGAATATTTCGATGTTTACAAAGCAGAACCATTTATCTGCTACATAAAAACAGAGTACGTCGCGGCTATATGGGTCGGGTACATCGGTAAACGGCATCCTCTCATGGACGCCATTGAGTGATAAGCAGTATTCTCTGAACTCTTCAATATTCATCTTGGCATTTTTTTAAAGGATGGTGTAAAGATACAAATTGCATGTTTAACGGGAGAAACCTTATTGGTCAAAAAAAGAATAATATTGTCCGATTAGAGGGAATCTTCCTGTCATAAGATATAAAACTCGACTTTTTTATCTATGTTTGTGGCATGAAGAAGTCAGTATTTTTCCTGTTTATATCTTTGATATTTACTAGTTTAGCCTATCCTCAACTGGCTATACGACATCAGATTGCTAGCCCAAAGGCAGCTGATTCACTGGATATTTTCTATTATTCTCAAAAGAGAGGAATCCGTGCGGGAGCGATGGCGTTTGGCGTCAATATGGGCGTCTGGGCTTTCGACCGCTACATCCGGAAAGCGGATTTTGCTTATATCGATATGCATACAATCAAGGAAAATATTAAGCATGGCTTTGTATGGGATAATGATGCCATGGGTACAAATATGTTCATGCATCCTTATCATGGCAGTCTGTATTTCAATGCCGCCCGCTCGAATGGATATAATTACTGGCAGTCAGGCTTGTATGCTTTCGGCGGGAGTTTCATGTGGGAGATGTTTATGGAGTGTGAATATCCTTCTGCCAACGATATCATAGCGACACCGATTGGCGGAATGGCATTGGGCGAAGTGTTCTATAGAACTTCCGATCTTATTCTCGATGACCGGAAGACCGGTGCTTCCCGTTTTGGGCTGGAATTTGCCTCGTTTGTGGTTTCTCCTATGCGTGGTCTTACCCGTATTATCAACGGAGATGCCTGGAAAAGACGCTTAACATCGGGCAAGCAATTTGGTGTGCCCGATGTTAGTGTGGATATTTCTATGGGAGTGCGTGCGCTTGAATTGGAAGATGAAATCTTTGATAAGGGTGTCGGGTTTGCCACCGAACTGGATGTAGAATATGGAGATCGTTTTGATGCGGATGACAGGAAGCCGTATGATTATTTCTCTGTGAAGGCAAAATTGAATGTGCAGAAGTCGCAACCGATATTGGGACAGTTGAATATTGTGGGACGGCTGGCAGGCAGAGAACTGGTCGATAATAAAAAGCACTATCTGAGTTTGGGGCTTTATCAGCATTTTGACTACTATGATTCGGACACCATATCGCGCGTTTCGGCAAAAACTCCTTATAAGTTTTGTACGCCGGCTTCGTTTGGTGCCGGATTTATCTATAAGCGTAAACTGCTTAAACGTTGGGATATAGACGGATATGCTCATCTGAATGGGATTCTTCTCGGAGGTGCTCTCAGTGATTATTACAGGGTGGAGGAGCGCAATTATAACCTGGCAAGCGGTTATAGTACGAAAGTCGGGTTTAATTTCATCTATAAGAAAGATAAGTTTTCGGCATCTACTACTTACGATGTCTATCATATGTTTACCTGGAAAGGATATCCTAACAATATGGATTGGGAAAATTATAATCCGAAAACGCTGAATGCACAAGGAGACCGTTCAACGGCAATTCTTCATGCCACCGGGTTACGCTTGGATGTCAAGCTACGAAAAGGAGTGTATCTGACCGGAGCTTATATGAACTATACGCGGACTACGCGATATAAACATTATGATAATGTCTTTTCCAGCACGTCAGAAGGGTGTCTTATGTTGACCTGCAAATTATAATATGCTTTGGATTTTGTATGAAAAAAAAGATGTTCTTTTATGTGGTACCAATCTTCCGTTTTTTCTTCTTACTTATGAATGGAATATTGATATTGGGACTAATAATTCTGCGTATTTATAATATCATTATTTAATATATTAAGAATGGAACATATAATGCCAAGAATGGCACTTGTGATGGTTAATTTAAATCTTTTACTTTGCATGATTTTATGTGATAAAAAAGAATTAATAATTAACTATGAAGATTATGAAGAAAAGATTGTTGTATTTGTTCATGCTTATTTGTTCAGTAAGTCTATTCACAAGTTGTGGTGACGACGATGATGACGTGAAATATCCGGTTGACAGTGAACTTGCAGGTGCATATAAGGGAACAATGGATGTATATTATGTGGGTGTATCTACTCCTATTGCTTCTGATATGGTTCAGAAAGTTTATATTTCAAAGGCTTCGGATACTGCTGTTAAGCTGGAATTGAAGAACTTTACTATTACCGTTGCGGGTTCCGAACTTCTCATTGGTGATATTACTGTCGATAATTGTGCTTTGACAAAAAGCGGTGACACTTATAAGTTTGCTGGTAATCAAACATTGAGTCTTGTTGTGGGTTCATGCAATACATCCGTTTCGGGTACAGTTGGTAAGAATGCTGTTGAAATGGTAATTGATGTAGATGTAGAAGGCGGAATAGAGGTGAAGGTTAACTATAAAGGAACTAAACTGTCAGGAAGTGAAAACTCAGAGGCAAAAATAACAGGTTTTACTATCGACAATGAGGTTGTGACAGTAGCACCGATTATCGACGAAGAAAAGAGTGCTATTACATTTAAGGTAAATGACGAAGCTACTGCTGATGATTTGAAGGCATTGGTGCCTGTTGTCACTGTATCAGAAAAGGCTACTGTAACTCCGGCAAGTGGTGTTCCGCAGGATTTCTCCGGTGGAAAAAGCGTTGTCTATACAGTGGTTTCAGAAGACGGGACCTCAAGAAAATATACAGTTTCTATCGAAGGTGTTCAGAATATCATGAGATATTCTTTGGATGAATGGTCAGAATTTGATGCAGGCAGCAGTTATGATAACTATTGGACTCCGGAACCTGCCGGATTCTTAGCTACTTCTAATGGTGGTGCTAAAATGCTGAATGGATCATCTTCAGCTGTCAAAGTTGGCTATCCTGTGATGAAAGAAACTGAAGGTTTCAATGGTGGAGCTGCCAAATTGGTAACATTGGATTCCAGAGGACATGCTTTAGGTAGTTTGGCACCTATTACTTCCGGTTCTTTATTTACAGGAGTATTCAGTCTTAATATGCTTGCGCCTTTAAAATCTACGAAGTTTGGTATTGCTTATGACAAGGAGCCTAAATTATTTAAAGGTGTATATAAATATAAAGCCGGAACTAATTATATCGATGGTTCTAAAAAAACGGTAGAGGAAGGTCTTGATGTCGTAGATGAGTGCTCTATTGCTGCGGTATTGTATGAGGCTAAAGATGCCAGTGGCAAAGATGTGACTCTCACGGGAGTAGACATCAATACTTCAGAATATCGTGTAGCAGAAGCTCGTTTGAAAGATGGGACGGACAAAGAAGCATGGACTGCTTTTGAACTTACTTTTGAATACTTCCCTGATAAAGTTTATGATAGTACTAAAGAGTATAAACTGGCTATCGTTTGTTCTTCAAGCAAGGAAGGTGATAAGTTTAAAGGGGCTGCTAATAGTACGTTGATCGTTGATGAACTGGAGGTCGTTGGCGAATAATGAAATAAGCTTCCTTTAAAATAGGATATAGTATAGAATATAGAATAGGCTGGACTCAATTATGGGTTCAGCCTATTTGATTTGTATACTTCAATCTGAATATTAAAACTTAGAAAGCCTCCAAAATATGAGAAAGAGCTTCTAGTATCTTAAAAATAGATCATAAAATACAAAGAATGGACCTTGTAGTAGTTAAAATAAAGATGTTACTTTGCATCCGATTTTGTGATAAAATGGAGTAATAACTAAATTAGAGAATTATGAAGAAAAATTTACTGTTTTTATTGATGCTCATTTGCTCAATGAGTTTATTTACAGCTTGTAATGATGATGATGATAATGGCAAGGGAGAGGAGACTCCATTAGCCCAGCAGATAGCAGGGACATATAGTGGTAATTTAGAAGTGTCTTTGGATGGAACTGATTTGGGAACTTCTAAACAGCATATATATGTTAAAGATGCTGGAAATGTTGTTTCAGTTGAATTAAAAGATTTTTCTATTCAGTTGGAAGCTGATAAAGACCCTTTTAATGTAGAAGATATCACATTCTCTAATGTACCTGTGGAGGATGTTGAAGGAATCGTTCAATTTAAGGAAACAAAGGTAACTATTAATCATGCAACTTTAGGTGAATTACAGGCTACATTGGTTGGTACAGAAGTATCGAATAAAATAGACCTGGATATTACTGTGTATGCATCCACATTGAAGAAGAATATAAAAGTTCTTTTTACTGGTGATAAGATTAACTCAGAACCAAAAGACTTTGCTGGTGAAATTGCATCTTGGTATAGTCGTGAAGATTTGAAACTAACTGGTATTGAAATTGATCCTGAATTGCTACAATCATCGGTAAAAGGTATTTCTATCGTTCGTGCAGGGTATAATAAGATTGGCATAGCATCGACAGAATTTTACTTTGTTGGTGATAAAGGAAAATATTTGGAAATAAAGTCAATGGATATACAAAAGACACAGAATGGTATTGAACTTTTAGAGGCTACAGCAGTAAGTAAATATGATAAAAAAGTCAATTTCGTAGTTTCAGGTGCTATAGTCGATAATCAGTTGACTTTAAATGTGACAATGTCTGATGGTACTGACAAAGCAGAATATGTATTTACCGGATCATATAAACGTACTGATGCTGCTATTGTAAAGATGACAATTAATAGTGATGTTGTTGTTTTGCAGCCAGAAATTAGTGAAGTAAGTAGTAACAAAGCTAAGATTGTTATTTATAAAAAGGCAGGTACAAGCGATGAACAATTATCGCTGGTTCCAGAGTTTGAGATTTCTTCAGGTGCTACTTTGTATTATAAAAATGAACCTTATGTTAAAGGTACAGCAATAGACTTTTCAAAAGAGCAAGAGTTTAAAGTGACAGCAGAAAGTGGACAGACGTCTGTTACATATACTGTAAATACTGCTGAACTGGTACAGGATTTCTCATTTGCTTCTAATTTTGATGGGAAATGGGAGCAGAAAACATCAATGGGAATATCATTTGATGAACCAGGAGCAGGATGGGCTACTTCTAATGAAGGGGTTGCTTATATAAAGGGGATGTTTCCAAATCTTTATGCTCCCGAGAAAACAAATGCAGTGGTTGTATCGGAAGATGGTAAGACAGGAAAAGCAGCTCGATTAGAATCATTAGATACGACAGGAATGGATGCTTGGATTACTTCTGTTCCTAAAGTCACTTCCGGTTCTGTATTTTCGGGAACGTTTGTTGTAGATCCAATTAATACTTTAAAAAGTACAAAATTTGGTTATCCTTGTTTCAAAAAGCCTGTTGCTTTCAAAGGCTCTTATAAGTTTACTGCTGGAGCAACATATTATACTTGTCCTGATCCTTCTAAGGCTCACATCTTTGAAAAAGATGATACGAAAAAAGATTTGCCTGCTATGAATGCTGTATTGTACGAGGTAAACAACTATGCTTTCGACTTCTTGGACGGTACAAATTTATTGACTTCTGATAAAATTGTTGCAATTGCTTCAGTAGATGGTAAAGAACAGGCTGAATATACTGACTTTAGTGTGGACTTTAAGTTTAGTAAGAGTTTTGACCCTGCTAAAAAATATAAACTTGCCATCGTTTGCTCTTCAAGTAAAGATGGAGACAAGTTTAGTGGTGCTCCGGGCAGTGTGCTTTATGTGGATGATTTAGAAGTTACTTTTTAATATATTAGATCTTTTCTCTTAGAATAAATAAGTTATTCTAGGAGAAAAGATTGCATAATATAAAGACTAAATCTTGTTAATATGAAAATAATGCAGTTACTTTACTGTACTTTTGGATATTGAAAAGGTTTTTATTTACTAAATGTTTGAAAATTATGAAGAAGAATTTATTGTATTTGTTTATACTGATTTGTTCAGTTAGTTTGTTTACTTCTTGTGGTGACGATGATGAAAACGATGATAACAAGGCAAATGTAGCTGGTACTTATGCTGGAAATCTAGGAGTTACTATCAACGGTCAAGGACCGATATCTTCGTCGCAGAATATTGAACTGACTAGTCCGACTGAAGGTAAGATTAATTTCTTATTGAAGAACTTTATTCTTCAGGCAGGTGCTAGTGGTGAAGCTGGTCAGGTTATGCCTATTGGAAATATTAAAATTACTGATATTGATTTAGTAGGCAGTAATGGTAACTATACGTTTACTAAAAAAGTAGATAAACTTAAAATTGAAGCTGGTGATCAGGCTGGCATTGATCAATGGATGGGACCTGGATTGTCAGAAGCAGGTATTCCTGTAACTTTGAAGGGTACAATAACAGGAAATGATATTAAGTTAGATATTGATATTCCTTTCTCTGTACTGAAAATAGTAGTTCAGTTCTCTGGTACTAAGAAGTAATTTCTGAATATGAGGTATATTTGTATAGTATCTATACAAGGTATATAAAAACGGGATTCATGAAAGAATCCCGTTTTCTTGTTTGTATAAAATGCTTGAAAACTGTGCGAGTAGTCTTATTTCCATAAATCCTCAATATTTGTAGGAGTGCCGCTACTATTCTTTGCTTCTTCGTCACCTTTTCGAATAATGTCTATCATAGCAGGAGATTGCATAATATATTCTAGAATTATATTCCTTCAAGGAAGAAATAACTACACTTGCATTCCCCGAATGATGAACGATAAATGTTCACTGTCTTTAATAACTTCATCAAGATAACTTGAGGTTATTTTCTTGGCTCAGAATAATTTGTAATTCTTCATTAAAACGCATATCCGAACCCTATATTCAGGTAAATAGGATACATAGCAAAAGAGATCGTATCAAAATCCTTCTTGAAGATATCATTCAGTCCCCATGTCAGATCAGCATATACATTTAAATGTTTGAATGCTCTCCATTCACCGCCTAATTGCATTCCCCATTGAAATTTGCGCAGATTATCGGAGAAATCGTATGTAGCAATACTTTCGCCTTCGAAGTTTACTCTTGATCCGGTTTCGTTCGGGCTACGCAAGTGCCCTTCGTATACATGGCCAGAGAAGTTACGTTCGATCAGATAGGAAACATATGGTCCTGCGGAAACTTTCCAACGACTGCTGATTTTATAATTAGCCAATACGGGAACAGTGAGGTATGAGTTTTTGACTTTCGTTTTTACTCCACCTGTCCACAGACCTTTTAGTTCACCACCGTTTGTATTGAAAATCTTCATACCGTAGTTTTTTACGGTAGCTTCTGTAGTCATATTTTTATTTTCCAGTCTTATGCCTACTGTCATTCCCCATTTCTTTTGTTCATCAAACCATTTGGTGGCATTTCCTTCAATCGAAATTGCCATACTGGGTGCATAACTGTCAATGCTTCGTATTTCTTTGGGCAGTGGGAGCGGTGCAGTACCACCAATGCTGAATCCTGCTTTTATGCTATATTCCCATCCATGCAAATAGGAGTATATGATGCCTTGGTTTCTTTCACTTTGTGCATTTGCCACCTGTGATAAGGATAGGATGAGGCAAGTGATGCAGAATATTTTATAGATTGTTTTCATTTTCATATGAGTTGATTAATTATTATTGCTGTTCTGAAGACGTCAATTTTACTTCATCAATATAAAGAGTACTTCCTACTGCTCCTTCAAATTTAGCTCCGTCTACACTAGAGGAGAATACAATAGCCAGTTTATATTTTCCCTCCAGCAGCTTGCCGGGATCGATTGTTTTTCCTTGCAATAATTCGAAATTAAGCGTGAAGGGTGCCCAAGAATCGACTTCAGGCCAATAGGTGCCTGCCGCTTTTCTTGCTAACATCACAATGTTAGGAGAAGTCAAAGCGTTAGAACCGTCAAGGAAACTGACGTTATCATCCGTTTCGTACAGCACTCCATAAATATCGCAATGGTCTTGTCTGTCTGATACTATTTCTCCACCGACGCTGAATTGTGTACCGGCTTTGTATTTATACCATCCTTCCAGTTTTTCCGGATAGTAGAAGAAAGGAAAACCAAAATGAGTGGAGCCCATTACGTCATTAAGTGCATTATTCTTGTCAAACGATCCAATAAATAAGTTGCCGGCTGCGAGATGCATTCCTACCATTGCTCCGAAACTTCCGGTGCTCTTTGTTTCCAGTTTCACGCATTTGCCACCACTGCTACTGGTATATCCTCCGCTTACTTGTACGGTAGGATATTCATTCGGATTTTTTGCCATTGCCGTCAGATTGTATCCGGGATTTCCACTTGCCCATTCCATACGGCGGATGACGTATTTTCCATCTGTTCCTTCATTGTTATCCTGTTCATAGAATACATGGAAAGGATTCTCCGAACTTAGTTTCTCGAAATGATATGTGTCGGGCATTTCAGTCTGCCAAAGTGTAATTTCATAAGTTGATTCAAAAGCTTTATCTTCCGAAGTAACTTTGAACTTTCTTGGATTTTCATTTTTAAAATTGTACAAAGCGCTAGCCGCATTATCACCGCTTTGTGGAGTGGTGGGGGCAATAGTCGCTCCTGCAGGAAGCTGGAAATTAATATTTACATTTGCCAGTTCAGCAGCTTTGGAAACGTATAATTGAATGGTAAAGTTCTCAGAATCAATAGTTGCTTGTTGCACATCATCACCTGTACAGGCATCAATGGCTGCTTCTGAGTTTAGCGCTTCATCCTGTATACAGGAAGATGCTGCACATGCAAGTATGAAACAGGCTATTAAAGTCTTAATTTTCATGCGGTTTAATCTTTTTAGTTACTAATTCAGTCTCTTTTTATAAAACTCGGGTGCAAAGTTAAGTTTCTTTTTGAAATCTAGCGCTCTGTTAGTGAGGGAATTCAATAAAATTAGAGCCTTTTATAAAAATAATGTGGGCTAAGGTTAGAAAAAGACCTTTCGCAGCAGGGCGTTCAATATCTTATTCATAGTGATTAAAACCGATGTTTTATTGTCATCTGTCAGCTTTTAGTAGGCAAACTATTATAAATAAGATAATTATCTCCTGACAATACACCCTGATAATACGGCTGACAATAGCAATTGCCCATTCTATTGTCAGCCGTATCATGCTGTTATTCCAGTTTGACTACTTGATAAAGAGTCCCTTTGTAAGTATGCTTGGAGGGTATACCGCATTTTTGCAAAAGTCTTCCAAAGTGATATACTTTGCTGGAAGACAGGGGTATGCTACTCTTTTTCTGCAAGTAGTTGAGTATTTCCATTGGTGACAGATATTCTCCCTCGCCTTCCTTTTGGGCTCCTTTGAAGTATTGGTGGAATAATTGAAGAATAGCAGGAGTTTGCTCAAATTCGCGGTTGTTTTCCGTCATGATCTTTTCGTCTTCGCTGTCGAACCAGTAGCGTTCGCCGTGATAAATCTCATGCATTGCCTGTGCGTAGAGTTGCTCATAGTCTATCGGCTGGGTGGTGTCAATGACTCCTGTCACTTCGACGCAGATAAAACGACGGCTTCCTGAAGGATCAGTCAGCAGGTCTTTCTGGTTGCTCGTGCCGATAAAGGAGGCATACCGCTGTAATTCCTGTACCAAACTGCCGTGGGGCTTTCGCAAGTTGACTACAGGTTTCTGGAGGATATGCTTTAAAAATCCCTGTTGAGTAAGAGTCACCTGATCAAACTCATCGATGTTGATCAGAGCAAAGCGGTTCAGATATAGTTCTGCATCCCGTTTACGGCTGAAATCAATGCTGTCTGTGTAGTAGGCGCGAAGTGCGGGTGGTATAAGGTCCCGGCAAAATGTAGATTTATGGGTTCCTTGCATGCCTACCAATAGAGGAGATGTGCTATTGGCGTGTTTCTGACCTATTCCACGCCAGTGAGCCACCATATTCAGAAACCAACGGTGGAAAAGCATTCCCCAATAAGGATTTTTGCAAGGCACTCTGCTTGCCAGTGCCAGAATGTGGTCTTTTCCGTCCCAACGGGGCAGGCTGAACATAAATTCCTCCAAAGGATTGTAGACAGGTACCCGATTCGAATGCAGATAGCGGTCTATATCCCTGTCCCACACTGCGATCCCTTCGGATTGGGCATCGAGCATGATACTGTTCTGTGCCCGTTTGTCAATGGCGCTGAAGTTGAAACGGAAGGAGACGCGTTCGCGGTATTCCACTTCTCCGATCTGCGTATTGTGCCGGAACTCATAGCGGCGTTCCATAAACTCTTCCATTTGCAGGTTAAGGCGTTGTTCTTTAGTCAGACAGTCTTTCCGGTTGAATCCTTTGCATTCCTGATATACATTTTTGATCATTTCGCGCAGCAGCATGGCATCGTTTAACTTGTAGAAGCGGGTGAGAGTGCGCCGTGTCACTTCTTCTTGCGGTATTCCCGAATGAAAACAGTTTTCCGCCAGACGGACGACTAATGCCTGAGGATCGTCATTCCAATGCCATTCCACTTCCAGTTCTTCGAATGTCTTTCGCACAGCGGCTTCGTATAGCAATGCTATCGCATCTTGCGTGGCATATCCCGGTACAGTGCGGTTGAGGGGAGAACTTTCGGCAATCGTCTTTTCCCTGTATGTCGTTTCGCCGGGCATGCTGACGGGCTGTGATAAATAGAATGGGACAGGATCGGGACGATAAAACAGGTCGGGATCATAGCTGAGGCGTGAGTATTGTTCAAGTTTCGGTTCTTTCAGCAGAAGGTTGAAGGGGATTTGCGGCTGATAACATTTAATGGCGAGTCGGTAAGCGTGCGCCTGAAATATTTCAGCTTCTTCCGCTGTCTGGGGTAACTTACCGTCCGGACGGGTGAAGCGAGTCCAGATTTTGACGCTTTTATCGCTCGAACCAGCAAAAGCCAGCATGGTTTGTGGTAGTTCCGCTGCTTTTCGTTTTACCAGGGCTATTTCTGCTTTTCCTGCCAGCGGACCGACCGTTAATTCTACAATACCATTGTAAGTTTTCATTTTCTTCACACCGTTTACGCGTCCGAAGACTGCGGCAGGAATTATTCTGGGCAATTTGTGGGCAGCTGAGCAAGGTTCACCGGGTAAGACAAAATGTAGGGCTTCGCGTAGGCCGGATACCGGACGGAGTTTAGTCTCTTTCTTCATTTTCTCTATCAGTAGGTTGATATCCATCACGCTTAACGCTTCCGTATCTCCGTTTTCTCTGCTCTCCCTGATTTGTGTAATCTTCATTTTTCTATTTTGATTTTTCTTGATTTAATTTTGTTTGTACCGGGCATCGAAGGTACGGATAATATGCCGGTGAAACAAGCGTTTGCGCTTTTATTATTGAGAAATTTCGCTCGGTCTTTATCTTTTACAATAGTGCGGTCTGAAGGGCAGGGAAAGTATAGCGGACGAGGAGTAGAAGGTATGCTTTGCTTGTGCCACGCCTTTGGCATGCTTGTGCCACGCCTTTGGCACGACTGTGCCATCGCAGTGGCACAACTGTGCCAAGCGCTTTGCACAACCATTTCAGAGGTTTGGCACAATCGTTTCCGTAGGTGGCACAACCGTTCTGTTAGCTTGTCACAAACCATATGGATACTTGAACGGGAAACAACGAAAGGAGAGATGTTGGTGACAGTGTGAAATGAAGGCTCTTCTCTTGTGCGCACAAAAGAGTAGATTCTTACTCCTTGCAGTCGTCTGAATGACATAGCTGACCATTTCTCATTGGTATTCGTCTGAATGACAGAACCAAATGATAGCAAAAAATATATTGATATGCTTTAATGTGAGATATATCGGGAACTTCCCTCACTCCATAAACTGACAGTAAAATGGTACTTTTGCTATTGTCAGCTTATTGTCAGGGCTTATTGTCATGAGGTAATCTGTTTATTATAAGACTATTATATGTAAAAAGCTGACAGATGACAATAGAAATCTATATTTAATCATTATGCAGATAATACGAATTGTGATATACGAATTAATGCATAAATGTGCGGAAATGAAGAATGATGAAGAGAAATGATAATTGAAAATAAAAAAGAACACTTAATCAGTTACAATGAAAACAATTATTCTTATATTTACAGAGTATTGTTAACCCAAGGACCCAAAAGAAATGAAAACTAAAAAGGGATTACTTAGACAAACTGGGCAATTAGTAGCTTTTGTTGCCATTGTTTTATGCAGTTTCACGCTATCTGCATGCGGTGATGATGATGACGACGACATTACTGCTCAGTCCATTGTCGGTAAATGGATATTAGAAAAAGGAGAATATGCAATGACCAACCCAATAATTGGGGAGGTCGTTCGGGGAACTTATAATAGGTGTCCGGATGGTAGACAAGTTTACTATCATTTTAATGAAAAAGGTGTTTGCACCTATACAGAAGCAAATTCTGATTATGGACCGAGATTAACCGAATATGTTTATGATCACGAACAACAGCTCATAGCAGTAGGAATAAGTTTCTACCGAATCACTCAGCTCAGTTCCACACAATTAGTATGGGAAAAATTAGATGCTGCTGATGATGTTAATTATCTATTTAGGGAAACCTTTGTACGCGAATAAGACCGGAAACTGAAAAAGCCGGTCACGATCTCCCATCGTAACCGGCTTTTATCCTATATGTTAACCTAAGACCTATAAAACCTTTCTGCTATTAATCACACGCATTGCTGCGGTATAGTATTCGCACGGAACTGAAACGAGTATACCTTTCAATCCATTGTCTTTCATTGAAGCCTCGATATACGCTGCTTTCAGAAGACTCTTCACACTGGCCACCTCCCAGGGACTACCAGCAAAAACATTGACCTGAGAAATCTTTCTACTTGTAATCATATTCTTTTGTGTTTTGGTTTTTACTGTCGGCAAATATAAGAAGGGAAAATTATATATGAGAGCAATTTTGAGTCATAAAAGTATAGAAATGATGCATTGGTCTGATTTTAGCATAAATTGATCAGTTTTTTGCTATTTCGGAGTTTTGTTATCAAAGCTAATGAATCATCTTCAGATACAATAACAGTTCGTATTCCTGATTTTAACTTTATGAGATGATATTAGGACGTCATCTTCATAATGCCATTTAATTTTCTTGAGACATTTACTGAATATTCCTAATGATTTATTCCGGTGATAAATAGTCGTTTTCATCAGTTTTACACAATTCAACGTATTATCACGACAAATGAGCAAAGTTTCTTCATCTGTAGTCAAGGGAACGATAAATTTGTGTTACAACCTTTGACACATTGCAATAATAGTAAAAGTCTCAGAAGTGTTACAGGGTAAACTTTAATATATGCTCTCCTGCTTCCAAATGGATTATCCGTTCTCCTTTCACATTATCAGGAGCATAGAATGTTGCCGTACTGTTAGCTGGAATAGTCACATGACAAACAATTTGCTTCCCTTTACGTTCCCATGCCGAGCGTATTTCTCCGTATGGTGACTGGTGCTTAGCTTCAAACTTATCTAGTTCAGCAGGAAAATTGGGACGAAGCAATATGTGCTTGAAACCAGGATATTCCGGATCAGGGAATATACCACCCAGTCCTTTGTAAAACCACCCGCCTATTTCTCCAAACATCATGTGATTATCAGATATATCACGTGTAGCCTTCAAATCCCAGTTTTCCAATAGAGTGGTTGCTCCATTAGCCACCCACTCTCCCCATGAGGGATAACTATTCTGTACTGCCAATTTATAAGCCGTTTCAGCTTCTCCATTTTCACTTAAAGCATTCAGAATTGCTTTTGCTCCTAGCACCCCTACATCAAGATGGAATCCAGCTGCCTCTACCTGTTTAGCTAAATTACGGGCTACCTTCCGTTTCAATTCTTTCGGAACAATGTCCCATTGCAATGGAACGCTTTGTTCGGTCTGTACGCCACTGCCATAAATACCCGTTTCCCGGTTTAGGAATTTGTCATTGACTGCATTCCTTATCTTTTCAGCAAGGGCTGTATAATGCTCATAGTCTTCAGTTTTTCCTAATAGCTTGGCTGCATTTGCCAATATCTTTGTATCGACATAAAAATAAACAGAAGAAGTCAACTCTTTATTTGAATGTGACTTTACGGGAACCCAGTCTCCCCGCCCCCATGAGGTCAGTCCATTAGGAGCAATACGATCTACATAATCAACATAGCGTTTAATGTTGTCATAACAGTCCACTAACAGTTTACTATCACCATAGAACAGATAAATATTCCAGGGGATAATAGCAATCGTACTTGTCCAATCCAATCCATTATCCGTTCCATACCCCCATCCACCTGTGGGAATGATGTCTGGTAATACACCGTTGGGCTGCTGTTCATCGCGGTGGTCAGCAAGCCATTTCTCGTAGACCGTGATACCATCAAAGTTGTAAAGAGCAGTTTCGATAGCAAGATGTCCGTCGCCTGTCCATCCATTCTTTTCTCGTTGAGGGCAGTCAGTGGGATATCCCATTAGGTTAGAAAGATAGGAATTGTCTGAGGCTTTACACAATTTGTTGATAATCTCATTCGATGCAATCACTTTCCCTATTTTCTCTACATCGCTGTGTACAAAATAAGCGGTTAGGCTCTTCTTGTTCAGCGTAATCGGTTTACTGCTAGTCACTTCCACATAGCGGAATCCTTTATAATTAAATCGGGCAACGAACTCGTCTTCTCCTTTTCCACTCAAAATAAGAATATCGGTCTGAAAAGGATCTGAATTGTCTACAGGACGATGATACACATCAATATTAGAAGTGTTTACTTTTCCGTTCTCATACAGCCGTTCTCCATGTTTCATTCGTATAACTGTTCCAGCCTCTCCAGCTACTTTAATATGAGTAACTCCTGCCATATTCTGTCCGAAATCGAATACGTATGTCGTGTCGTTCAATTGTTTCCATGATTTTACAGTAAGGGTGTCTACAGCTCGTATAGGTTGTACTTGCTGTGATACTACATTTTGCGAAGGAACTGCTCTGTAACCCACTCCATGCCATTTTGAATCGTCGAAGTCTACCGTATTCCATTCTTTTTGCTCCAAACGAGCATCGTAATGTTCAGCAGTATAAATACTGTTGAACACCAATGCTCCTGATGATGTTTTCCAATCTCTTTCTGTCGGGATCACCTCTATAGTCCCGTCTTTGTATGTAATCCGCAGATCCATGCAGAAAGTCGGTCGGTTACGCCACGGTGCACGATGAAAATCCCATACTCCCATTGATTGATGATTATACCATCCGTTACCCAGCAATACACCAATCGCATTTCGTCCCTCTTTCAACTGAGATGTAACATCATAAGTGACATAGAAATTCCGTCGGTCAAAACGGGTATATAATGGATCTAAGCAATGATTCCCTATTTTTTCGCCATTAATGTATAATTCATACAATCCGGCTACGGCAATATAAGCTCTCGCTGATTTGATTTTCTTATTTGCTTCGAACACTTTACGGAAATAAGGAGCTGGTCGGTAATGAATGTCTCTTCCGTCACCAATCCATGCACCCTGCCAATTAGACATTTTCATCATTCCGGTTTCAAAAGTGCTGACACATGAGGAAACCTCCACCCAGTCTTTATCCCATGCTCTGACTTTCCAATAATATTTAGTAAAAGGACGGAGTTCCTTTCCTGCATAAGTGACCAGCATTTGTTCAGAATGTTGCTTACCAGAATCCCATATCTTTCCCTTATTATTTACCACTTCTAGCGAATCATCACCTACAATAATTTGATAAGCAGTCTGTCGTGCTCCCTGACGCTTGTCTCTTAGCTGCCACGACAGTCGTGGAGTCGAATTATCTACTCCTAACGGGGCAACTAGATGATCACAAGTCAAATGTACAGGCTTGCAATTTATCGGTTCTTGAGATAGTGCTGCCTGCAAGCTAAAAAGTAACACTCCCGCTGAGATTATCAGTCGTTTCATATATGTAAAAAAGATTAGTCAGTATTAATAATAGAATTATAAGTACAAAGGTTACAGTCTGTATAAAAACAAGGATAATAATCATTCCTTATATGACAAAAAACTATCCATAGGTAAAGGATAACATTTTGATGTTCATGAGTTTACCTACGGATAGATTGTCAAATACCTATTGCTTTCTTGTAAAATATTGCAATGCAATCCTTATTATTTAAAATTACGGAATGAACAATCCACAACAAGACGGTTATTCTCCGGATTTAATAATACGGTATTTCCGCTCTGTTTCATCTTTCCTTTCAGACAGACAATGCCATATGGAACACCTTTCAGTTCACCTGTCAACAAATCTTCACCTTTTACTTTCAATGGTAAAGTCTTTCCTGTAGCTACTCCAAGTTTTAACATCCATGTATGGGGTGTTTTTCCCTTTATTTCAATCTGTTTCTCGGACAAGCTGATTGTATAGACAGACTGGTCAATAGCTACACAATGCAGCTGCATTTTCTTATCTTTTACAGCCTTAACTTCTACACTCTTTAAAGTCACTTCCTTTTCTACTCCATTTGTAATTGTGTAAAAGCGGATGGCTGCATACTCATCGGGAGTACTCCATAAGAAACCATCCAGAATGGAACAAGTGGTGTAAACACATTGATTAGAAGTTCCCCGTTGCTTCAAATAATCAGATTCTATACGTTCGTCAAACAATTGAATATCCCTAAAACGAATAGAATGATCATTCCATAATAGATTTGTACGGTAGAAACGGCTGTTAAACCATACAGTCCGATTACCGTTATCATACGTATCAGTCAATGCAGTGACGGATGTAGGAGGGGTAACAGGGTATTTCCTTTTAAACCAACGTCCTGATTCCTCCAATGTTTCAATCCGTATATTTCCGGTTTGTACCAATGAATCGAGAATAGGGAATTGCATTTCCAGTCCTTTCCCCATACCTGCCCAGGTGAAAGAATTCTCTTGACCTGCCTGAGTATAGTTGAAGCCAATACAGGGATCTTCAAAAATAGACTTAAAGAAACGACGTACCCATTTTTCACTTCCTCCGGCATCTCCATAAACAGGCTCCAACGTAATAACTCCCTGTATAGAATGTCCCAAACCGGTATCATACTGATAAATAGGATCGCTGCCTAACATTCGAAATACAGGAACAGGGATTTGTCCCTCTTGAGTCTGTGCAGGCATATATCCATTGAGACGACTGGGGTAGTACGCTTGATTCCAGTATCCTCCCCACAGCGTATAACCATCTGTTCCATACTGATCTTTACAATTACATGATGCCACAATTCCATATTTTTCATGCATGTATTCCAATGTATGGGCATCAATAAACCATGAACCAATTGAAGCTGGATATTTTCCAAAAATCTCTTTAAACTTCTCCATATATACATCTACGAGTTTTTCCCTCTCTTTCGGCATATATCCTGTAGCAAAACCGACATCTGCATGCCAATCCCATGGATAACGTCCTCTCCATTCCAGTCCGGCTGCTTCTACATGCGGTTGAGTGATCTCCCACCATCCGCCTACTTCTGTTCCCCTTCTCATTTCTTCTTTCAATAGTGACTGATAACGAGGACTGATCAATGCATCGTATTGCAGCAAAAAGGTTCCCCTCATATTATACTTCTTCAACAGTTCCACCTGTTTGTGCACTGTTTCATACAATACTTCCTCCGAAATTTTACTGTCTCTCGGTTCTAACTGACGGATAAAGTTAATGATGTTCACAATACGGGGAGAAGGAGTATTTTTGGCAGTGACATTTGTCACTGCCAAAAATAATAGAATCATAATTGAGTAAAATAAATTTGTCATAAAAGTTTGATGTTATTGTTTGCTATTAACATTATTCATAAAAATAGATTTCTGCCAATGCCGTATGTGGATCACTAGAGTATCCATTCTCTAGCATAAGTTTTACGAATTGGGTGTCAACAGATTGCGAAAATACAAAAAATTGTTGTTCATTTTGTATATGATTCATGGTAAATGATTCCACTTCATCCCACTTAATGCCATCTTTACTACTAAACACTTTAAAATCTTTGACCATATTGTCTGTGTTTTGACGAGGAATTAAAGAGACAGCCTTGACTTTATGCTTATTATTCAGATCAAAAGACAGATAATGTGGGAAGTCAGGATGTTGTCCTTGCCATTGTGAATGCCAATATGTTGTAATGTCATTATCTATGCCATGTTTCGCCCATCCATTTTGCCCGTTGCTTTCTCCTGTTTCTTCTTGAGAACTATACCCGTGAATCTTTATTGATTCGATTTTACATAAAGGAGAAATTACTTCTGATACTTTAGATGAGAAAGTATCAATACACAATGTGTCGGGTACATATTGTGTTATATAAGTAAACTCAGTACCTTTTTTATAATTTTCAATAAGATGACCCTCTTGGTTAGTTGCTACATGGACCGTATCTTTTTTATCCTCTAAGTTTATATAAGAAACTATTGTATGGACAGGACCCAATGTCTGATCTACAGGTAAAAAACGAACAGTCAAACCTTTTTCAGTAGCAATGGGAGTTTCTTTCAAAGGACGATTGATGAGTTGGGATATAAAATTTGCACCATACGAGTCGCCTGTAGCATATACTGGTACCGAATGGTTTCCATACTGATCATAAGTATAAATTTCAAAGTTATATAAATTTTCAGGTAAATTGATAATTTGTCGCAAAGTATCCACGTTATCAGTTCGTATAACAGGAACATTCATTGAATCCATCTTGGAATTCCAATAAATCATGCAACCAGTGACTTTAGGGTCAGACATAAATAACCCTTCAATCATCACTCGTTCATGTCCGGAATATACCTTGACTGAATCAATTTTACCTGTATATGATTTTATTCCATCTTTTAAATACAGATCTTTGTATTCATCCATGCCAGTACACGCATACACTCCCAGTGCTATACATGTCATTGCCATTATTTTCCTATAAATGTTCTTTTTCATAATCTTCATCGTTAACGGTTATCACCATATACTTGTATCTCTGTCATATCCAGCCAAGTTGTTCCTTCCCAATTCAGAATCTGCTTAAAGCGTAGATATTGTGCCCGAGGAACTAATGTATTGGCTGTAACATCAAAGCCTGCTTCAGCAAAACGTTTGTCTTCATCACTCATTTGACCATACGGTAAACCGGAAGGCTTAATCACTTCGTGACGCGACAACAAAAACCAAGAGTCGTCCCAACTTCCATCCGGGTTTGGACTTTCTGACCCCCATATTTCTATAATACGAGGACATCCTCTATAATAATAAGGCCAAACTCCACTTGGCATCCATTCTGGGTATGTCCAAAACTTAACACGACTAATTTGTGCTAGCTGCCCGATGTTTACCGTTACGAACGCAGAAGCTCCGTCGGATGGCTGTTCAGTCATATATCGTGCTGATGATGACGTATCACCATCCCATAATTTAGAAATTCCTTCAGACCCTTGACGTTCAGGTGTATCTGTTCCATTTAGGTTTGCTCCTCTATATCTGGATTTATCTAAAGTCGTTTCATAATATGGGGAAACAGAAGCATATAATGTATCTGTATAATTTTGAAACCTGTCACGAATCACGACTCCCATTTCATAGTTCAAAGTATCGAGTCCTCTCAAAGTGGTGTTTATATTAGTCATAGATGTATAAATTCCTTCCATATTCACCCATTTCTCTAATGAGTCTTTATAAAATACTTGTATGGCTACATCTGCCTTTGTTTTATTTTCTGCTGTCACTTTGACCCCCATAAACTCTGCGTTTAATGCTAATGTACGGCGTATTTCCCAAATAGGGCTTTCTTCTGGTCGTACAGTAATGATTACCGGTTCTGAAGCCACCTCGCTTTGATTATACGAGTAGATTTTCACTTCATGTTCTTCTGTATCAAAGAAACCATCCAATGTCATCATATTGGTATAATATGAAGCTCTAACTTCACGTTCTACTCCGCTCTGCAACGTATATACAGCTTTCACATACAATAGGTTTTCGTCATGTGGTAACGTGTAACGAAGCGTTACAATTCCTGGTCCTGCTTTAGCCTGTATGTTGGATATTTGTCCCGGAGGATTGGCATCATATTCCAATGGTTTTCTGTTGCCTTCTTCTTCACATCCACTTGCTGTCCATACAAAGAGCAGCAATGATACTATCTTAAAAAATGCTTTCATTTCTGTTGTTTTTTAATTTTTACATATAAGTATTACCATCCTGGATTCTGAATCAAGGATGTGTTTCTTCTTAACTCTGCTTCTTGTATAGGCCACAAATAATCGCGAGGAGCAACAAATTTCTGCATGAAAATTGTACGTTTCTGATAATAAGCATCCGCATCTTTTTGGTTAATATCCCAACCTTGTATAGGTCTGTTCAGTTCCTCATTTGCTGTTTTCCAACGACGTAAATCCCAAAAACGATGTCCTTCAAATGCTAATTCAATGGTACGTTCACGTTGGATAATTTCGCGCATGCCGACTTTAGTTGTAGGCTTACTTGGATTAGTGGAATGGTCTTGCCAAGATTTCTTCACCCCATCCAATCCAGCACGACGACGAACTTCGTCAATGTAGTAATAAACTTCATCATCCGGTGCTTTCTTCGATTCATTTAGTGCTTCGGCATACATTAGATACAAATCAGCAAGTCGGATTTCCGGCCATGGATATTGTTTTATTTGCCCATTTTGTACAAATGTAGATTCCCAATGAACGAGTTTTTTTACAAAATATCCAGTAACGGAGTACATACTCTGTACTACTCCGTTGGCGCTTTCTCCCGATCGTGCATTTACATAGAATGGTTCCTGATCAGATTGAGAAGAAATGTTATATAGCAACCAAGACGAACGATCGAAAGCTAAATCTGCATAGAAACGAGGTTCTCGGTCAAAATTCAAGGCGGCAGTCTGTTGTCCTGACTGAATATTGATTCTTTCTGCGTCTGTTGCTGTACGCAGAGTTTCATAAAATATATAATTTTGTGCTAAATCTTTATCTTCATTAATCGGTACACCATTTTTTGTATAGAACATCTCTACCATCTTTAATGGAGGGGCCATCATACCATAACAGCTAGTACTAAGAAAATCATTATTGATTAAGGCCATGCATACATTTTGAAGATTAACTGGACGAGAATTACTATTCCCCCATATAATCTCGTCATTCCAAGGGTCGCAGATAGAATTACGTATATTCATCTGAGTAATTGTCTCATCAGTCATACTGATTGGTGAATTATTCTCATAATAGTAAAGCTTTGCTCCATTGTTCTCAGCTGCATCAATGGCTTTTTTGGCTGCTGTAGCAGCAAGTAACCATTTATTTTCATCATATGTCTGATTGAAAAGTGGTTCGCCTTTCATATTTTTGAATTTGACATAATCCGTATTTCCATTAAATAGCGGGCTGGCAGCGAGTAGATACAACTTTGCTTTGCAGGCAAGTAGAATCGGCTGTGTCACTCGTCCTAATTCTGTTGTAGGTCTTGATATATAAGCTGGTAATTTAGCATAAGCTTGATCATACAACTGAGCAATGTAGTTCACACAACTATCTACCGGTATACGTTCTTGACGTGTTTCTTCGGGAGTAGCAGATACTGGAATATTTTTATCTATCAAAGGTATCGGTCCATACATACGTAATAACAAATAGTGATAATATGCCTTTAAAAATAGGGCTTCTCCTATCCAGCGAGTTCTAGTATCCAGCGGAAGGTCGCGTACAAGAGACTCATTCTGTATATTTTCTAAGAAAATGTTACAAAGCCTTAGAGCCTTGAAATAAGCCCGTGCACTTTTTTCTCCGGCCCAAGCATTGTGATAAGGATCATTTGTATTCTGTTCCCCACGCGCCATATTCCATGCATCGGCATTAACCCAACGTGTATCCAAATCTTTTGGTAACCATGCTTCATCAGCACCAAAAAATCCCACATTGCCGTTTTCTGATCCATTTTGGGGTAATTGTGCATAACAGGTAAATAAAAATTTCTCAGCTTCAGTACTGTTCGAGAAAGCATGATCAAGAATTGATACATTATCGGGGACTACATCTAGAAAGTCACAAGAACTGACAGTCGCCATACAAAGTCCTACCCAAACAAATTTTACTGTTTTAGAAAGGCTTTTCAGCCTATATATAATAGATATTTTCATTGTTGTATATTTTAAATTCCAATCATTAAGCCAATATTGAACACTCTCTGTATAGGATAGCCGAGTCCATTTCCTGCCATTTCCGGATCCCACATTTTAAACTTACTGATGACGAACAAGTTTGAAGCGTTCAGATAGAGGCGCAAGTTTCTCAGACCACACTTGGTAAATAGTTTTTCTGGTATGGTATATCCTACTTCCAAACTCTTTAGGCGAAGAAAGCGTCCGTTACGCAGCCACCAACTAGATCCTCGATTATTGTTATCTATAATTTTTGAAGCTAAGCGAGGCCAAAATGCGTAAATATCGCGATTGTCTTCCGACCAATGATCTTCTGCAATTACTTCTAATAATCCATTTTGATTTCCACCATTGATATGGAAAGGGGTTATATTTCCGGGATTAATCATAAATGATCGCCTTCCAACACCTGTAAAGAAGAAGCTGAAATCTATATTTTTCCATCCCATAGAGGCACCAAATCCATAATTAATTTCGGGTACATTGGGGAATCCCATGCAAACGTTATCATCATCTGTGATCTTTCCATCGCCGTTCATATCTTTATACTTGATATCTCCTGCCATATATTCACCAAATCCCTGCTCTGGAGAGTTCGCTACATCTGCCTTATCGATAAACAAGCGTTCGGCAATCAAGCCAATATTCGCATTTGCTGTCCTACCAATTGATGAACGATACCATTCGTTAATAGGATAGCCAGGCTCGTCTACCACTCTCATTTCATTGTGAGCATATGTAAAGTTAAATTGTCCTTCCAGCCATAAACCGTTCATGAAATTTTTCTGATATTTCATTGATAGATCTACACCTTGATTGAATGCTTCTCCTATATTCGCTTGTACTTGAGCCGTTAACCCCATCGTATTTGGTATATAAGATCGTCCCATCAGGATATTGTTACGATACTGGGTAAAATATTCAGCAGTTACCGTAAATCCCATACCTACCAAGTCAATAGCAAGATTCATTTGCTTGGATTTTTCCCAACCGATTAGTTCATTTGGATAGCGGTTAATGGAAATTCCCGGCTTACTGTAATTGAATAACTCTCCAAAAGTATATCCCCATCCACTATCCGATAAGTTTACGTTGGAGAGATAAAAGAAGCGGTCTTTCATTGCATCACCAATCTGGTCATTACCCACTATTCCATAGGATCCTCTCAATTTCAGACTAGAAATCTTGTCTTTTATAGGCCAAAATTTCTCATTAGCAATATCCCATGCTGCGCCAACTGAAGGAAAGAATCCCCAGCGATTGTTTTTATGAAAACGTTCACTACCATTTAGTCCAAAGTTGAATTCCACAAAATAACGGGAGTCGAAATTATAAGCAGCACGTCCTGACAAGCCTAAATTACGGTTAGGTAATGACTGTTCTAGCGAACCTGCATTACCAGTAGAATAGTCAGAGAGACGTCCTACCAGTAAGCCATTAATCGTATGTTTCTCTCTGAAGACATGGTCGTACGTCAAAACAGCTTCCGCATACATTTTGCTGTTTACCGTTTTTCCACCTTCTTCATAAGTCAAATATTCGGTTCCAACAGATCCTATAGAGTTAGGGCCACCGTCATTAAAAGGGAGTAAAGTTGCATTTCCTGATTCATCAATCTGGGTATAATAGTAGAATGGTGTAAAGCGACGTTTAGTATCAAAATAGGAATAACGGTCTACATATCCCATTGCTCTGAATTTCAATCCTTCAGTAATAAATTTCAGATCTTGTTGAAATTCAAGCTGAGCGTTGATCCTTGATGATTTGGAAGATTGGAAACCTGATACCATTTGGGCATACGGGTTAACGAACAATGATTTTGTACCCGGCATAAGAGCGTTTCCAAATAATTCATGTTTCGAATATGGGCTCATTGAAATCGGATAAGTAGCCGGAAACATAACAGGATTCGACCAAATAGCAGAATTAAACACAGCTCCACCACCATCAATTGGCCCCTTTTGATCATCAAACTGTCCGTAAACACGGATAGTTGCTTTCGTAGTCGATGTAATATTTAATGTTGTATTAGAACGAATTGCATAATTGATCAGTTTTACATTATTATCAAAAAGGTCGGAAGCTCCGCTTTTTAAAACACCATTATCTACATTTACTGTTCCTGATACATAATATTGTGCAATATTTCCTCCACCAGATACACTCATATTATAACGTTGATTCACTGTATAATCTTTAACCAATTGATCAATCCAATTATTATTAGGATACAGATATGGATTATCACCATTTATCTTGTATCAAACTCATATACAGAATCTATTATTATTAGGATACAGATATGGATTATCACCATTGCGCGTATGCTCAATCTTATTTTGCGAATAAGGAAGATTTGCCAAGGGATCTCTAGTCAATGCAGCTTCATTGGCTAGTTCCATATAGGTAATGTTGTCAGCAAACTTAAAATTACGTGTATTAGAAGAAATTGAAGTCTCTACACGTGCATCAAATCTAGCTTTTTCTGCTTTACCTAACTTCGTAGTTACCAAGATTACCCCGTTAGCACCACGTGCACCATATACAGCCGTGGCCGTGGCATCTTTTAATACAGAAAAAGCATTGATATCATCTGGTTGTAAACGAGCTAAGTCAGTAGAACTAGATTCAACACCATCAATCAAGATTAATGGATCTACCTTACCGGCTCCAAATGAACCAACACCACGAACAAAGAATTGTGCATTGTCCTGTCCCGGCTCACCGGAACTCTGATAAGAGATAACACCGGCAATCTTACCTTGAAACATCGTTGTCAGATTACTTGTCGGTCCTTTCAGATCTTTTACATCAATAGTAGTTACCGAACTTACCATACTCTCCTTTTTTTGAGTACCGAATCCTACTACTACCACTTCTTCTAACGCTTCGTTTGATTCTTCCATCACGATTTTCAAGCGTTTGGTATTTGTTATTTTATAAGTAAGATTGCGCATACCCATAAACTTGAATACCAAAATATCACCTAAACGAGCTTCAATAGAAAAATTACCATTCATATCAGTGGCAACACCGATATTGGTACCTTCTATCATCACATTTACACCCGGCATAAAATTACCGTCTACGTCAGTTACCACACCAACAATTTTATCATTATTCTGCTGATTTGAATACACAGAATGATTCTTTCCTGCTTCATCGGCATACAATGGAGCAGCAGAAATCAGAAAAGAAGCGATGATTGATAAAACAAATTGTGAGAAAGAACTTTTAGGACCCTGTATTCTCCATTTCTCTTTTTGCACGATGAGAAAATGGAAAACATCTTCATTAATTTTCAATTTCCATATGGCTTTCATAGTTTTTAAATTTTTAAAATTAGTTTTTAAGATTTATTGGATATGCAAAATTAGATATTTACTAATTATTTAAACTGTGTTTTTTGACACAAAAAATAATATTTTTGCTAAATTCGAAACAAAGAGCGTGGGTTCGATATAAAATCAGAAAATATCCAGTTGCATGCCATTGATAAAATTTACCTCAATAGCGGGCTTCTTTTCAAAGAAACAATAAGCAGCAATGGCTGACAGATCATTTGCAATGAAATTTTGTTGAAAGACCGATGTTTTGAATCCTCAATCTGTGCGATATTCTTTCATTTATCGTTGGCGGTTTAAATCAGGCCCTTTTTCGAAGCAGAATTTTATCGGTTATACTTACCAGGATATTCTTCATATTGTTTTTTGCCTTGGTAACAAGCTGTATTCCATTAAGGAAGAAGTTCTCAAACTGCGTCTGTCCGATATATTATCCCTTGTCGATACATAATTTCTCTTTTATGTTTTCCAGAAACTTACCCTGCTTCAATGGTTCGCGGTCATCTACATTTTCGGGAGTAAATATGAACTTCTAGATTTTTTTACCATTGATAATCAGGTGAAGTTTAAATCCGGAGAACCATTTCGTGAAGTATTTATCACGCTCAGTTATTCTCTCAAGGGTTTTGTGAATCAGTATTCACTAGTTACGGCAGACGGGCAATGAGTTAAATCGATAAAATTGATACCTCTGTGCAAGTTCCAACAGGACTTTCTTGATGAAAATGCTCAATGGAAGTAATACCCCCTTTTTCAATTCTACAAAGTGGTTATAGGATGCATTATTGGAAAACAGGTCATTCAGGTGTTTACAGGCATATTTCTTCGTAATAATGCTTGAAAAATCTGAAGCCACCGAAATAAAATAGGGTAAGAATAATCATAATTTCCGTATTACTCATACGGTTAGTTTTCTTGCGATACTTATATTTTTGTCTTCAAACATATATTTTTCTTGTTGCAATGTAAATACCTTGCAGAAATCATCTGCCATACAATAAATCTCTGTAACTTTAGTTTATGAGAACATACTGGTAATCGTTTAAATGTTATAATTGAGCACTATAAACTTAATATCTTTATTGCTATATATCTAATTTTTAATGATATCTTTATTCTATTATATCGAACTCACGTTAAGATCAGCATTCAAAGAGTTGTCTACTGGTGCTAGTGTGACTTCAGAGGATGAAAAGACATCAGATGAGTCAATGGAGAAGTGATAATTGTAGCGATAACGAAGATTTGATTTGGCTGTTTAATGAACAGAGAAACGGTTCCGAGGAACCGGAACCGTTTCTCTGTTTTTTATTTCTCATCGTTCTTGCGAATCTCCACACGGCGAATCTTACCGCTGATCGTCTTTGGCAGTTCGTCAACGAACTCAATCACACGCGGATATTTATAAGGTGCAGTCACTTTCTTAACATGGTTCTGCAATTCTTTGATCAATTCTTCTCCGGCGCGTGCTTTATAGTCTTTAGACAATACGATAGTTGCTTTCACTACCTGTCCGCGAATCTCGTCGGGCACTCCGGTAATAGCACATTCTATCACGGCAGGGTGTGTCATCAAAGCGCTTTCTACTTCGAAAGGACCGATGCGGTAACCGGAACTCTTGATTACATCGTCTGCGCGTCCTACAAACCACAAATAGCCGTCTTCGTCTTTCCATGCAACGTCACCTGTGTAGTAAATGCCGTCATGCCAGGCTTCGTGTGTACGTTCCGCGTCGCGATAGTATTCTTTGAAGAGTCCGAGAGGTTTGCCTTTGCTGGTGCGGATTACGATCTGACCTTGTTCTCCCGCTTCTACAGAGCGGCCTTCGTTGTCTATCAGGTCCACGTCATATTGTGGATTGGGCAATCCCATACTTCCCGGTTTCGGTTCCATCCAAGGCATGGTAGCTACTGTCAATGTCGTCTCAGTCTGTCCGAAGCCTTCCATCAGCTTGATGCCTGTCAGTTTCTTGAAAGTCTCGAATACGGCAGGGTTCAGAGCTTCTCCGGCGATGGTGCAATACCGCAATGAGGACAGATCATATTTGGTCAGATCTTCATGAATAAGGAAACGGAAGATAGTAGGAGGTGCACAGAGTGAAGTCACCTGATACTCTTGTATCTTTTCCAGAATAGCTGCGGGGGTGAACTTCTCATGGTCGTAAACGAAGATGTTTGCTCCGGCAATCCACTGTCCGTAGAGTTTGCCCCATACTGCTTTTCCCCAACCGGTATCGGCGATGGTGAGATGGAGACTGTTCTCGTCCAGATTGTGCCAGAAGCTACCGGTAACGATATGACCTAACGGATAGGTAAAGTCATGCGCTACCATTTTAGGTTCACCGGTAGTACCGGAGGTGAAGTACATCAGTGAGATGTCATCATTCGTATTGGCATGTCTCGGACGGACGAATGGAGCAGCGTTCTCGATGCCCTGATGGAAATCTTCGAATCCTTCCGGAACTTCCGGACCTACACTGACTAACTTTTCTACGCTCGGACACTCAGGAAGAGCATCTTTGATGTGTTGCAATACGATTCCTTCACCGGCAGCTACAATCATTTTGATGTCGGCGGCGTTGCAGCGGTAGATGATATCTTTCTTTGTCAGCAGGTGGGTTGCAGGAATAACTGTGGCTCCCAGCTTATGCAAGGCGATGGTGCTGTACCAGAACTCGTAGCGGCGTTTCAGAATCAGCATCACCATATCTCCGCGACCGATGCCGAGGCTCTGGAAGTAAGAAGCCGTCATGTCCGTATAGCGTTTCATGTCGGCGAAAGAGAACTGGCGGCTTTCGCCCCGGTCATTGGTCCAGAGTAAGGCATTCTTGTCGGGTTGTTCGGCTGCCCAGGCATCTACTACATCGTAACCGAAGTTGAAGTTCTCCGGAACATTTATTTTCAGGTTCTTGATAAAATCCTCTTGTGAGGCAAAGTTAGTCTTTGCTAAAAATCTTTCTACCATAATGTTATTACATAATTACTGCCAGAAAACGTACCGTTTTGCCATCGAGCGCTTTCATGCCATGTGGAAGTTTTGAGTTGAAATAGATACTGTCACCTTGGTTCAGGATAATTTCCTTACCTTCAATGTTGATAAGCATACGCCCTTCGAGCACAAGATTAAACTCTTGTCCGTTGTGGTGGTTGTAATGAATAGGCTCGTCGTCTCCTTTGGGTTCGACAGTAACGATGAACGGATCGGCTGTGCGATTCATAAAACCGGCTGCCAGTGATTGGTATTTGTAGGCTCTGGTGCGTTCGATGCTCGTGCCTTTGCCGGCACGGGTGACAAAGTAACTGCTCATTTTCGGTTCTTCGCCAAACATCAGTGCATCCAGTGCAATGTTATAGGTGCGGGCTATCTTTTGTAACATGCTGACGGAAATGTCGTAATCTCCTGTCTCTGCGAGCCGGTATTCCTCGGCAGATATGTCACAGTCGCGGGCGATGTCTTCAGACGTTAGTTCCAGTACGTCACGTAATCCGCGAAGACGCTCTGCGATTTGTTTAATTTGATCATTCATACAAGTGGTTATTTTTTATAATTAATAATTTTGCGGTATTATTTGGATGCCTTCATCGCCTTGATAACGGCGGAAGTAAATCCGTTGTGCTCCAGTTCGTTGATTCCTTTGATGGTGATTCCGCCCGGAGTGGTCACCTTGTCTATTTCCACGCTGGGATGAGTATCATTATTCAGAATTAATGCGGCGGCTCCTTTGACAGACTGGGCTACCATCTCCATGGCATCTTTAGGACGGATGCCCATTTCGATACCGGCTTGCATGGCAGCCTGGATGTATTTCAATACATAAGCGATGCCGCAGGAAGTCAGTGCCGTGGTAGCTGCTATCTTTTCTTCGGGGATGAGCATAGACATTCCCATTTCATTGAACAGCCGGAGCATGAACTGGTTTTGCTCATCGTTTGTGTTGCGTGCTGCGATAAGCGTCATGCTTTCCAGTTCGCTGATGGCAGTGTTGGGGATGAGGCGGAACATCGGCATTTCGGGTGCTATCACAAAGTGTGCAAGCTCTTCAAAGCTAATGCCGGCTGCTACAGAGACGAGAGTTTGTCTGCTCTTTAGCTTCAGCTCACGCATCACCGGTTCCATGAACCATGGCTTGACCGCCAAAATGACAATATCTGCTCCTGCAGCAGCTTCTGCGTTATTCTGAGTTGTGGAGATGCCCGGAAATTCTTCTTTCAGCTTTTCCAGTTTGCCTGCGCTGGGATTGGATACAATGATATCTGAGTCTGCTATCAGACTTCCTTTTGCCAGGCCGCGGGCTATAGAACCACCCATGTTTCCTGCACCGATAATAGCTATTTTCATATGCGCTTATTTTTTATGGATTCTTACAGACAAAGGTAACGGTAAATTGCGAAAAAACAAAAAGCAGCCCGGATAAGAAAAATATTTCTGTATGAGGCTGCTTTTTTGTCGGCTGTTTATTAATCAAATGAGCGATCAGAGTACTCTCTTGAAGCGGGCAAGGAATTCGTCCGCTTCCTCCATGCTGAGGCAGAGAGGGGGTAACAGACGAAGTACGTTTGTACCGCTTGCTCCCGTAAATACATGCTCATCATAGATGAGTCGGCTGCGCAGTTCTTTGATCGGTTCTTCAAATTCGAGTCCGATCATCAACCCGCGTCCGCGTACTTCTTTGATTTGCGGAAATTTCTTGAGTTCTTCCAGCAGGTAATTACCGACTTTAGCGGCATTTTCCACCAGATGGTCCTGTTCAATCACATCCATTACGGCAAGAGCTGCCGAGCATGCCAGGTGATTTCCTCCGAATGTAGTTCCCAATTGTCCGTAGACGGGTTTGAACATCGGACTGATCAGTACACCTGCCATCGGGAATCCGTTACCGATACCTTTGGCTACAGTGATAATATCCGGCTGGATATGATTGTATTGGTGAGCAAAGAATTTACCGCTGCGACCGTATCCGCTCTGTATTTCGTCCAGAATCAGGATCGTTCCGGTTTCGGTACAAGCGTTGCGAAGTTCCTGCATGAATTCGGTAGTCGGTATTTTGATACCGCCCACTCCTTGTATTCCTTCGATGATAACAGCGCATACGTCTCCTTTTGCCAGTTCCTGTTTCATCGCCTCGATATCATTCAAGGGAAGATAGGTCACATGTCCGTTGTTATTGATCGGAGCAATGATGGAAGGATTGTTCGTAGCCTCTACTGCCAACGAAGTACGTCCGTGGAAAGCCTTGCTGAAGGACACTACTTTGGTACGTCCGTTATAGAAAGAAGCCAGCTTCAGCGCATTCTCATTGGCTTCGGCTCCGCTGTTGATCAGAAACAGGGAATAGTCTTCGTAACCGGAGATTTTTCCCAGTCGTTCCGCTACCTGTTGTTGCAGCTTATTGATCACCGAATTTGAATAGAAACCAAGGGTTGCTACCTGATTGCTGATCATCTCCACATAGTGGGGATGCGCATGTCCGATGGAAATGACGGCATGACCTCCGTAAAGGTCCAGATATTCCGTACCATTCTCATCCCATACCTTACAGCCTTGTCCTTTGACTATATTGATGTTATATAAAGGATATACGTCGAATAATTTCATAATTCTTCTGTTTTTAGAAAGCGGAAGGTTTCAGCCGTAATCCTACGGTTTCTTCCAGGTTGAACATCAGGTTCATGTTATGAACTGCCTGTCCGCTGGCGCCCTTCAGCAAGTTGTCGATGCAGGAGATAATCAATAGTTTGTCACCATGTTTCTCCAGGTGTATCAGACATTTATTTGTATTTACGACTTGTTTCAAGTCTATATTCTTATCTACGATATGAACGAAGGAGTCTTTGGCATAATATTCTTCGTACATGCGAATGATCTCTTCGAGTGCTACTTTGGTTTTCACGACAAGAGTGGCAAAGATGCCGCGTGGGAAATCGCCCCGATAAGGGATAAAGTCGATTTCTGAATCGAAGCTGTTTTGCAGCTGTTTCAGTGATTGCTTGATTTCCGGCACATGCTGATGGTCGAATGCCTTGTAGATGCTGATGTTATTGTTACGCCAGCTGAAATGACTGGTAGCACCGGGTTTCACGCCGGCACCGGTACTTCCGGTGATAGCATTAACTGAAACATCATCTGTCAACATCAGATTCTTGGCCAGCGGAAGCAAACCTAGCTGGATGCAGGTGGCAAAACAACCGGGGTTGGCTACATGCTTCGCCGTACAGGTAGCACGGCGGTTCAGTTCCGGCAGACCATAGATGAAATCATGATCGTCACTCTTGATACGATAATCCATCGAGAGGTCGATGATCTTCAAATCTTCCGGCACGTTGTGGCTTTCCATAAATTTCTTCGTGTCGCCGTGGGCAGTACAGAAGAAAAGCACGTCGATAGCGTCCAGGGGTAACTGGTCGGTAAATCTCAGGTCTGTTTCTCCGTATAGTCCTTCGTGTACGTCGGTAATTTTGTTTCCGGCATTACTGCTGCTGTTGATAAATACGATTTCAGTTTCCGGATGGTTGAGCAGCAGACGGATTAATTCGCCTGCTGTATATCCTGCGCCACCAATGATTCCTGCTTTAATCATATCTCTTCGTCTTTATGGTTATTGTAGTAAACACGTAGCGGAGTAGAAGTCACCTTAATAAAGCCTTTCGCATCTTCGGCTGTCCAGCCTTTCTGCATCTCGCCATATTCGCCAAACTTCGTTTTCACGAGGTCATCTTCCGATTCTACGCCAACGGTAGAGAAAGAAAGCGGACGGAGTTCGAGGATTGCCGTACCGTTAACGTTACGTTGGCTTTCCTGAAGCATAGCTTCGATATCACGCATTACCGGTTCGAGATACTGGCTTTCGTGGAGGAACATTCCGTACCAGTTGGCTACCTGATCTTTCCAGTATTGCTGCCATTTGCTCAATGTGTATTTCTCGAGGAAGCGGTGGGCACCGATAATCAACATCGGAGCTGCTGCTTCGAAACCTACACGGCCTTTGATACCGATAATCGTATCGCCTACGTGCATATCGCGTCCGATACCGTATGCCGCACCGATTTCTTCTACTTTTTGTATCGCTTTGATCGGATCGTCGAATGTTTCGTCGTTGACAGCTTTCAGTTCTCCCTTTTCGAAAGTGAGACGGAGTTGTTCGCTGCCTTCTTTTTCCACATGTTTCAGATAGGCTGTTTCCGGTAATCCCTGTGCGGAGTCGAGGATTTCGCCACCACAGATGGATGTACCCCACAAACCTACGTTATAAGAGTATTTCAGCTTGGTAAAGTCTGCACTGAAACCATGTTTGTTCAGATAGTCGATTTCTTCCTGACGGCTCAATGCCATATCACGGGTCAGCGTGATGATTTCTACATTCGGAGCCAGTACAAGGAAAGTCATGTCAAAACGAATCTGGTCGTTACCTGCTCCGGTAGAACCGTGGGCAATGGCATCCGCACCGATTTCGTTGGCATAACGTGCGATGGCCAACGCCTGGAAGATACGTTCCGAGCTGACGGAGATCGGGTAAGTACCATTACGCAGCACATTTCCGAAAACCATATATTTCAGACTCTTTTCGTAGTATTCCTGAGTAACGTCCAATGTTACATATTTCACTGCTCCCAGTTTGTAGGCGTTTTCTTCGTTTGTCTTCAGCTGTTCTTCGCTGAAACCGCCCGTATTGGCACAAGCTGCATATACTTCGTAACCTTTTTCTTTAGCGAGGTACATGACGGTGAACGATGTGTCCAGTCCGCCGCTGAATGCCACCACTACTTTTTTTTTCTTTTCTTCCATAGTGCTGTATATATTAAATGTTATTTCTTTCTTGTTCTTTTTTTATGTTCCGCGGGTCTGTCGGATCGTACAGCATGGCTGTGCAGATGCAGAACTTACGGTTTTTAGCCACCAGTATATCGTGGTTGGTGCAGCCTTCGCATCCTTTCCAGAAAGCCTCGTCGTCTGTCAGTTCATTGAAAGTGACGGGGACATATCCTAGTTCGGTGTTCATTTTCATCACTGCGGCTCCGGATGTCAGACTGAAAATCTTAGCTTTCGGCCATCGGAGACGTGCCAGTTGGAAAGATGCTTGTTTGATGCGCTTTGCCAATCCTAATCCGCGAAAATCGGGATGTACAATCAGACCGGAGGTTGCTACGTATTGCTTGTTTCCCCATGATTCGATATAGGTGAAACCTGCGAATGTGTCGCCACAGAGCGCGATTATTGCTTTGCCCTCTTTCATTTTAGTCGCTACGTATTCGTGTGTGCGCTCTGCGATTCCGGTTCCTCGTACGGCAGCAGCATTTCTGATAGTTTCCAAAATAGTGTCAACGTAAACCTCATGTGAGGCGTCGGCTACCATAACATCTATTTGTTGAGTGTCCATTTCTTTATATATAATATAGGTATAGTTATTCGATATTCGGAATGATGAGCGACAAAAGCTGACGTACTTTGCTTGTGGCTACTCCTTCACGCAGAACCAGCATGATGGTATCGTCACCGGCAATGGTTCCCAGAATCTCGCTGAACTCATTGTTGTCGATATCATAAGCCATGCTACTGGCGTAACCGGGACGGGTACGGATAACAGCTATATTGCCGGAAAACTGTAGGGAGATAAATCCATTATTGCGCAACATCTCACCGGCACTCTGGTCAGTGGAACGTTTATACATGATGTTATTCGGCAATACATATACATACTTGCCGTTCATACTTGCAGCTTTGGCTACTTTCAGTTGTTTCAAGTCGCGGGAGAGGGTGGCTTGTGTCAGTTCGAAGCCTTCACGATTCAGCTCTTGCAGTAGTTCTTCCTGCGAGCCTACCTCCTTGCTTGAGATAATCATTTTGATGGCGTCTAACCGATTTGCTTTCTTCTTCATTGTATAATTATTCTAAGAATGGCGCAAAATTATGCATTATTTCGGAGAAAACATGCATAAATCATGCTTTTTTTGCATAAAAAGTAAAATTTATACTGATGTAAGGTTTGGCTATGCAGATTTGTGTCAAAATGCACATCCTTTCTATCAAAATGCGTAAGGAAAAGGAGGAAGGAACCGCCTATCTTTGCAATGTAGGTAAATGGATACCTTAAATATATAGACAAAATACCATGAAACAGAACTTTTTTGCAGTCGACCTGGGCGCAACAAGCGGCCGTACAATCTTAGGCTCTTTTATTGAAGGCGGATTAAATCTGGAGGAGATTAATCGTTTTCCTAACCACTTGATCGAGGTGGGTGGACATTTCTATTGGGATATTTATGCATTATACCGTCACATTATCGACGGATTGAAATTGGTAGCTCACCGTGGCGAATCTATTGCCTCTATCGGTATAGATACATGGGGAGTAGATTTCGTCCTCCTTGGAAAAGACGGAAACCTGCTTCGCCAGCCTTATGCATATCGTGATCCGCATACGGTAGGAGCACCGGAAGCCTTTTTCTCTCGTATCTCTCGTAGCGAGGTATATGGTAAAACTGGTATTCAGGTAATGAATTTTAATTCACTTTTCCAATTAGATACTTTGCGTCGCAATCATGACAGTGCATTGGAGGCAGCAGACAAAGTTCTGTTTATGCCGGATGCGTTGAGCTATATGCTGACCGGGAAGATGGTAACCGAATATACCATTGCTTCCACTGCCCAATTAGTGAATGCACATACGCAACGTCTAGAACCGGAGTTGCTGAAAGCAGTCGGACTGAAAGAAGAGAATTTCGGTCGTTTTGTCTTCCCGGGTGAGAAGATAGGAACATTGACTGAAGAAGTGCAAAAGATAACAGGATTGGGGGCAATTCCTGTGATTGCGGTGGCCGGACATGATACAGGATCTGCTGTAGCAGCTGTTCCCGCACTTGATCGTAATTTCGCATATTTGAGTAGCGGTACTTGGTCGCTGATGGGGGTGGAAACAGATGCACCGGTGATCACTGCTGAAACAGAGGCTTTGAATTTTACGAATGAAGGTGGCGTAGAAGGCACAATTCGCCTTTTGAAGAATATTTGTGGAATGTGGTTGCTGGAACGTTGCCGTCTGAATTGGGGAGATACAAGCTATCCGGAATTAATTACCGAAGCGGATTCGTGTGAACCATTCCGTAGTTTAATCAATCCGGATGACGACTGTTTTGCAAATCCTGCGGATATGGAACAGGCTATTCGTGAATATTGCCGGACTACTGGGCAGCCGGTTCCTGAGCAACGTGGACAAATAGTACGTTGTATCTTTGAGAGTCTGGCTTTGCGTTACCGTCAGGTGTTGGAGAACTTGCGTGCGCTTTCTCCTCGTCCTATCGAAACTCTGCATGTGATCGGTGGCGGTAGCCGTAATGACTTGTTGAATCAGTTCACTGCCAATGCTATCGGCATTCCGGTTGTGGCAGGACCGTCTGAGGCTACAGCTATCGGTAATGTCATGATTCAGGCAATGACGGTGGGAGAGGCGACGGATGTTGCCGGTATGCGTCAGTTGATAAGCCGTTCAATTCCGTTGAAGACTTATCACCCACAGGATATGGCAGCCTGGGATGCGGCTTATATCCATTTTAAAAACTGCGTTCGATAAATTCCGGAAAATCAAAAAATAACCGACAGAATAATATTAACTTTTAATAATAGAATATCATGAAAAAAGAAGAAATGATTCAGAAAGCGTATGAGATTGCTGTTGAACGCTATGCAGCAGTAGGTGTAGATACTGAAAAGGTACTGAAAACCATGCAGGACTTCCACTTGTCACTTCATTGCTGGCAGGCTGATGATGTAACGGGATTTGAAGTGCAGGCAGGTGCACTGAGCGGAGGTATTCAGGCAACCGGTAATTATCCGGGCAAAGCTCGCAATATTGATGAACTGCGTGCCGACATTCTGAAAGCCGCTTCTTATATTCCGGGTACACACCGTTTGAACCTGCACGAAATCTACGGAGATTTTCAAGGTAAAGTGGTAGACCGCGATCAGGTAGAGCCTGAACATTTCAAGAGCTGGATTGAATGGGGTAAAGAGCATAACATGAAACTCGATTTTAACTCTACTTCATTCTCACATCCGAAATCTGGTGATTTGTCACTGTCTAATCCGGATGAGGGCATCCGTCAGTTCTGGATTGAGCATACCAAACGTTGTCGTGCCGTTGCCGAAGAAATGGGTAAGGCGCAGGGTGACCCGTGTATCATGAATCTTTGGGTACATGACGGAAGCAAGGATATCACTGTAAACCGCATGAAATATCGTGCATTGTTGAAAGATTCTCTGGATCAGATATTTGCTACTGAATATAAAAACATGAAAGACTGTATTGAATCAAAAGTATTCGGTATCGGTCTGGAAAGCTATACAGTAGGTTCCAATGACTTCTACATCGGTTATGGCGCATCCCGTAACAAGATGGTAACTTTGGATACCGGTCACTTCCATCCGACTGAAAGTGTTGCCGACAAAGTATCTTCTCTTTTGCTTTATGTGCCCGAATTGATGCTGCACGTAAGCCGTCCGGTTCGTTGGGATTCCGACCACGTAACCATTATGGATGATCCTACAATGGAACTGTTCAGTGAAATTGTTCGTTGCGGTGCATTGGAACGCGTACACTACGGTCTCGACTATTTCGATGCTTCTATCAACCGTATCGGTGCTTACGTTATCGGTAGCCGTGCTGCTCAGAAATGTATGACACGTGCTTTGCTTGAACCGATTGCCAAGTTGCGTGAATACGAAGCTAACGGTCAGGGCTTCCAGCGTCTGGCTCTGCTTGAAGAAGAGAAAGCGCTTCCATGGAATGCGGTATGGGATATGTTCTGCTTAAAGAACAATGTGCCGGTAGGCGAAGATTTCATTGCAGAAATCGAAAAGTACGAAGCGGAAGTAACTTCTAAACGGTAAGTTATGGATATTCTAATTGGCTTATTGATTATAGCCATCGGTAGCTTTTGCCAGTCCAGTTCCTATGTGCCTATTAATAAGGTGAAGGAATGGAGCTGGGAAAGCTTCTGGTTAGTGCAAGGTGTGTTTGCCTGGTTAGTGTTCCCGTTTTTGGGATCACTGCTGGGGGTACCTGCAGGAGGCAGTTTGTTCGACTTGTGGGGAGCTGGAGGTGCTGGAATGAGCATCTTTTATGGTATATTATGGGGAATAGGCGGATTGACTTTCGGACTTTCCATGCGTTATCTGGGCGTTGCGCTCGGACAAAGTATAGCATTGGGTACTTGTGCCGGATTCGGAACTCTTTTTCCTGCTATCTTTGCCGGAACTAACCTTTTCGAAGGTAACGGATTGATTCTTCTTTTAGGTGTTTGTATTACGTTGGCGGGTATTGCTGTTATCGGTTATGCCGGTGGCTTGCGTGCGCAGAATATGAGTGAAGAAGAAAAACGTGCTGCCGTAAAGGATTTCGCATTGACCAAGGGATTGCTGGTGGCGCTTCTTGCGGGTGTGATGAGTGCCTGCTTCGCTTTAGGGCTGGATGCGGGAACTCCTATCAAGGAAGCTGCTTTGGCAGGTGGAGTGGACGGACTTTATGCCGGTCTTCCTGTAATCTTCCTGGTGACTTTAGGCGGATTTCTGACAAATGCCGCTTATTGCCTGCAGCAGAATGTAGCTAATAAGTCTGTCGGTGACTATGCCAAAGGTAAAGTCTGGGGCAACAATCTTGTGTTCTGTGCGTTAGCTGGTGTACTGTGGTACATGCAGTTCTTCGGACTGGAAATGGGTAAGAGCTTTCTTACGGGAAGTCCCGTGCTGCTGGCTTTTTCGTGGTGTATCCTGATGGCATTGAATGTGACATTTAGTAATGTATGGGGAATTATCCTGAAAGAGTGGAAAGGAGTGTCTACCAAAACGATCACAGTATTGGTTTGTGGTCTGGTGATTCTGATTTTCTCTTTGGTGTTCCCGAACTTGTTTTAAAATTTTAGGCATGGATAATACGGATAACGCGGTTTTAATAAATGGCTCTTTAACCGTGAAATCCGTGTAATCCGTGCCTGATAAATAAATTATATTATAATATGAAATCAATTTTAGAAAACCGTCCGGCACTTGCCAGGGAAGTTAATAAGGTGGCTGAAGTTGCCGGATACTTGTGGCAAAAAGGATGGGCTGAACGTAACGGTGGTAATATCACTGTTAATATCACGGAATTTGTTGACGATGAAATTCGCCGGATGGAACCGATAAGTGAAGTAAAACCTATTGGCGTTACATTGCCATATCTGAAAGGGTGTTATTTCTATTGTAAAGGGACTAATAAACGCATGCGTGATCTGGCTCGCTGGCCGATGGAAAATGGTTCGGTTATTCGTATTCTGGATGACTGTGCCAGCTATGTTATCATAGCCGATGAGGCAGTTGCACCGACTTCGGAATTGCCTTCTCATCTGAGTGTGCATAATGATTTGCTGAGTAAGAATTCTCCTTATAAGGCTTCTGTGCATACTCATCCGATTGAGCTGATCGCGATGACACATTGCGAAAAGTTCCTTCAGAAAGATGTGGCAACCAATTTGTTATGGAGCATGATCCCCGAAACGAAAGCATTCTGTCCGAGAGGGTTGGGTATCATTCCTTATAAATTACCCAGCTCGGTAGAGTTGGCGGACGCTACCATCAAGGAATTGCAGGATTATGATGTGGTAATGTGGGAAAAGCATGGCGTCTTTGCTGTTGATTGCGATGTGATGCAGGCTTTTGACCAGATTGATGTACTGAATAAGTCGGCATTAATTTATATCGCTGCCAAAAATATGGGCTTCGAACCGGATGGTATGACTCAGGAACAAATGAAAGAAATGTCTGTTGCTTTCAATCTTCCTAAATAATACTTGTATAAATCATTGAATTTATCTACTTTAGCGACCGCGGCATTTTCTATGAATGGGGAATGTTGCGGTAACTTTAAAATTATGACACAACTATGAATCGCATTATTCTGAATGAGACCTCTTATTTCGGCGCAGGATGCCGGAGTGTAATTGCTGTGGAAGCAGCCAGACGTGGCTTTAAGAAAGCCTTTTTTGTGACAGATAAAGACCTTGTCAAATTTGGTGTGGCTGCTGAAATTATAAAAGTATTTGATGACAACCATATTCCGTATGAACTTTATAGTGATGTGAAGGCGAATCCTACCATTGCCAACGTGCAGAATGGTGTGGCTGCTTATAAGGCTTCCGGTGCCGACTTTATCGTAGCCTTAGGTGGCGGTTCTTCTATCGACACGGCAAAGGGGATTGGTATTGTTGTGAATAATCCGGATTTTGCTGACGTGAAATCTTTGGAAGGTGTGGCTGATACCAAACATAAAGCGGTTCCTACTTTTGCATTGCCTACCACTGCCGGAACTGCAGCTGAAGTGACTATCAATTACGTAATCATCGACGAGGATGCACGTAAGAAAATGGTTTGCGTAGATCCGAACGATATTCCTGCCGTAGCTATTGTTGATCCGGAACTGATGTATTCTATGCCGAAAGGGCTGACTGCCGCTACAGGTATGGATGCATTGACTCATGCTATCGAAAGTTATATTACTCCAGGGGCATGGGCTATGAGTGATATGTTCGAACTGAAAGCGATTGAAATGATTGCTCAGAATCTGAAAGCGGCAGTAGATAACGGTAAGGATACAGTTGCCCGTGAAGCAATGTCACAGGCTCAATATATTGCAGGTATGGGATTCTCTAATGTAGGTCTGGGAATTGTGCATTCTATGGCTCACCCGCTGGGTGCTTTCTATGATACTCCTCATGGTGTTGCCAATGCTTTGCTGTTGCCTTATGTAATGGAGTACAATGCTGAATCTCCGGCGGCTCCGAAGTATATTAATATTGCCAAAGCGATGGGCGTCAATACAGACGGTATGACTGAAGCTGAAGGGGTGAAGGCTGCTGTTGAAGCAGTGAAAGCGCTTTCTTTGAGTATCGGTATCCCGCAGAAATTGCATGAAATTAATGTAAAGGAGGAAGATATTCCGGCGTTGGCGGTAGCTGCATTTAATGATGTTTGTACAGGAGGTAATCCGCGTCCTACGTCGGTAGCGGAAATAGAAGTATTGTATCGGAAAGCATTCTGATACGAATCAAATAAGGTTTGTTTTTTATAGGCATCCGGAGGATCTGAACAGGTACTCCGGATGTTTTTTTATTGTTTAGCATGTGTTTTTTGAAAATAATTCCTACTTTTGTTCGATTCAATTACATGAAAACACGCCTGTATGAGTGAGGAAAATAATCTGGGATTAGAATTTAAATACTTGATTGTAAATGACATGGACCGTAAGTTCGGTCTGTGGGTAAATACAGTTGGCTACCAGTCTATCCCTCCCGATTCTCCTTATCCGTTGAAAGAACATCCGTCCGGCTACTTTTTCAATGCTGAAAAAGGAAGGGTGTTGCGGGAATATCAGTTAGTCTATATAACGAAAGGGCGTGGTTTGTTTTCATCCGATTCTACTCCTGAAAGACAAGTTTGTAAAGGGCGGCTGATGGTGCTGTTTCCCGGACAGTGGCATACCTATTATCCGTTGCGTCAGACCGGATGGACAGAATATTATATCGGTTTTGAAGGGCCGACAATTGATGCAATTGTGGGTGATGCCTTTCTTTCTCCGGAAAGGCAGATACTGGAGGTTGGAATAAACGAAGAACTGGTGTCTTTGTTTTCTCGTGCTTTGGAGGTGGCGGAGGCGGATAAAATATCTGCCCAGCAATACCTGTCCGGCATCGTACTCCATATGATAGGTATGATTCTTTCTATTTCCAAGAATAAGGTCTTTGAGATGAGTGATGTCGATCAGAAGATTGAACAGGCAAAGATACTTATGAATGAAAATGTATCCGGCAATATCGACCCGGAAGAGTTGGCGATGAGGCTGAATATCAGTTATTCATGGTTTCGCAGGGTTTTTAAGGAATATACCGGTTATGCACCTGCCAAGTATTTTCAGGAACTGAAACTTCGTAAAGCCAAACAGATGCTGGTGGGTACTTCCCAATCGGTGAAAGAAATCTCTTTTTTCTTAGGCTTCCAGTCTACCGAATACTTCTTCTCCTTTTTTAAAAAACGTACAGGGCTTACTCCGCTTGAATACCGTTCGTTCGGTCGGGAAGGATAATGATAAGTTATTTATTGTTAATCTTCTTGATGCGATTTAACTTTCCCTCTTTAATCTGGTCAAAGATAATATTGCAATTAAGCAATCAGTTTATTATCAGATTAACAATAAAAAGAAAAGAGACATGAAAAGAATCGTATTTTGGATGGTAGCTTTACTACTGATGAGTGGTGTAGCAATGGCACAAGGTAATCGCCAGGGCGGAAGACAGCAGATGGACCCGAAAACCCGTGCGCAGCGTATGACGGAGCGTATGGTGAAAGAATACTCTCTGAATGAAGACCAGAAACAACAACTGTTGGATGTAAACCTTGCTTGGGTGGAAAAAATGGCTGCTAATCAAGGTAGACATTCTAAAGATGATAAAGCTGCTAGGATGACAAAAGAAGAACGTGAAAAGAAGGCAGCGGAAATGAAGAAATCTCGTGAGGATTATGATGCCCAGCTGAAGAAGATTCTGACTAAGGAACAATATGATAGCTATGTGAAAAAACAGGCTGAGCGTGAGAAACAGATGAAAGAAGGGCGTCAGAACCGACAAAAAAGGCAAGGGTAATATAGATTGTAATGAATGGATGTACTTCCTTACGGAAGAAGAATAAAGGAGATACTGCTGATTTTCGGTAGTATCTTTTTTTTGTGTTCAAGCGGTTTTTGCTTGTTTTTTATGAGATTGTGAATAAGTCAATTCTGGCTTGTTTAAAACGATTCTCTTATATAGTTAATAGCTTTGTTGTTAATGAATTAACCTGTTGATAACTTTGTTGAAAACATGGTTGATATCACGATGGACCTGTGAATAAAGGAACCGGGGACGGTTGAACTTATTAGGGGAGAGATAAAAAAAGAACCGCTTAAAAAGCGATTCTTTATTGAGTTGCGGAGATCCGACTCGAACGAATGACCTTTGGGTTATGAGCCCAACGAGCTACCAACTGCTCCACTCCGCGATGTTTAACGGGTGCAAAGGTACGGCTTTTCTTGAATAAAACAAATTATTCTCCAGTTATTTTTCAGAAAAAATATCGGATAATCTCTATTGTATTGAAAATGAGAGGAATATTGCCAGAACTTTTTTTTAGTACCTATTAATATACAAATGTTAATATTCTGCGCTTTTTCTTGTGTGGTCTAAAGAAAAGAATTACTTTTGCTCAAAATATTCAGCAATGTGCAATTAGTATAACCTATGACCGTATCAAAAACGAAAGCCAAGTTAGTAGACGTTGCCCGCCAGCTCTTTGCAAAGATGGGGGTGGAGAATACTACGATGAATGATATCGCTCTTGCTTCGAAAAAAGGTAGAAGAACACTCTATACCTATTTTAAAAGTAAAGATGAAATTTATCTGGCTGTTGTAGAATCGGAACTGGATATCTTGTCGGATATGATGAAACGGGTGGCCGAAAGAGATATGTCGCCGGACAAGAAAATGCTGGAGATGATTTATACCCGGCTGGATGCAGTTAAAGAGGTAGTTTACCGAAATGGAACTTTGCGGGCCTATTTCTTCCGTGATATATGGCGGGTGGAAAAGGTTCGTAAGAAGTTTGATGCGAAAGAAATACAACTTTTCAAAGCAGTATTATTGGAGGGGCAGGCTAAGGGTGTCTTCCACATTGACGATGTAGAAATGACAGCCGATTTGATACATTATTGCGTAAAGGGGATTGAGGTACCTTACATCCGCGGTCATATAGGGGCTCATCTGGACGAAGAAACTAGAAATAAATATGTGTCCAACATTGTGTTTGGCGCACTGCATAGAACAGAAATTTAATTAAATAACTTTTAGTATGGGATTATTAGACGGAAAAACAGCCATTGTAACTGGTGCCGCTCGTGGTATTGGCAAGGCTATCGCTCTGAAGTTTGCTGCCGAAGGTGCAAACATTGCATTTACTGACCTTGTCATTGATGAAAATGCAGAAAATACAGCTAAAGAACTTGAAGCAATGGGAGTAAAAGCCAAAGGCTATGCTTCGAATGCAGCCAACTTTGAAGATACTGCAAAGGTCGTAGAAGAAATCCATAAGGACTTCGGACGTATCGATATTCTGGTGAACAATGCCGGTATTACCCGTGACGGTCTGATGATGCGCATGAGTGAACAGCAATGGGATATGGTAATCAACGTGAACCTGAAGTCTGCGTTTAACTTCATCCACGCTTGTACACCTGTTATGATGCGTCAGAAAGCTGGTAGCATTATCAACATGGCATCTGTAGTGGGTGTTCACGGTAATGCAGGACAGGCTAACTATGCTGCTTCCAAAGCTGGTATGATTGCATTGGCTAAGTCTATTGCGCAAGAACTGGGTTCTCGTGGTATCCGTGCCAACGCTATTGCTCCGGGATTCATCCTGACAGATATGACTGCGGCTCTTTCTGACGAAGTAAGAGCTGAATGGGCAAAGAAGATTCCTTTGCGTCGTGGTGGTACTCCTGAAGATGTGGCAAACATCGCTACCTTCCTGGCATCAGATATGTCTTCTTACGTATCGGGGCAGGTGATTCAGGTAGATGGTGGTATGAACATGTAATCGAACAGCATGACTGTTGTATACGAAGACAACCATATAATTGTAGTCAACAAGACCGCTTCCGAGATTGTCCAGGCAGACAAGACGGGAGATACACCGCTTTCGGAGACTGTAAAACAGTATTTGAAAGAGAAGTATCAGAAACCCGGAAATGTTTTCCTCGGTGTGACACACCGGTTGGACCGCCCCGTAAGCGGTCTTGTTATTTTTGCCAGAACGAGTAAGGCACTCACCCGACTGAACGAGATGTTCCGTTCCGGTGAGGTGAAGAAAACCTACTGGGCAGTGGTGAAGAATGCCCCCAAGGAGCCGGAAAATGAATTAGTGCATTATTTGGTACGTAACGAGAAGCAGAACAAGAGTTTTGCTTATGACAAAGAAGTGCCGAACAGTAAGAAAGCAATTTTAGATTACCGGCTGATCGGACATTCGGAGAATTATTATCTGCTTGAAGTAGATTTGAAAACCGGACGTCATCACCAGATTCGTTGCCAATTGGCAAAGATGGGATGTCCCATTAAAGGTGACCTTAAATATGGCGCTCCACGTTCCAATCCAGATGGCAGTATTTGTCTGCATGCACGGAAGGTACGATTCATCCATCCAGTGTCTAAAGAGCTGATAGAGCTTGTGGCCCCTCTTCCCGAAGGAAATTTATGGAAAGGATTTGAACTGCTTTAGCCAGTACAAGTCCTTTTTCTTTTGCCAAAAGAGTAAATATCCCTGCCATCCCTATGGTAAACTCTGGCGACAGCCTGATAGTTTCGGAATAGATTCTATATTTGCATCATAAAAACTTTTATTTAATTAAATTATACCATGAAGCAAATTCTATATCTGTTACTGGGATGCCTCATTCCTTTCCAGTTTCTAACGGCAAAAGTGTATTCTTCACCGGAAAGAACTCCGGTTGATTATGTAAATCCATATATCGGAAATATCAGTCATTTGCTGGTACCCACTTATCCGACGGTTCATTTGCCTAACAGTATGTTGCGTATATATCCCGAACGGGAGAATTTTACCGGAAATACAATTAACGGACTACCGCTGATAGTGACCAGTCACCGGGGAAGTTCGGCTTTCAATCTGAGCCCTTATCAGGGAGAATTACAAAAGGCAGGCAGCATTATACAATATGGATACGACAATGAAGTTATCAAGCCTTATTATTATAGTGTTGATCTGGATGATGACGGGATATATGTTCAGTATGCTCCCTCCCACCAGTCCGGTATTTATCAGATAGACTTTTCGCAGACAGACAAGCCTGCTTATCTGATCTTTAACACTCGCGACGGAGAATTAAAAACAGACGGAAAGTCAATCAGCGGTTATCAGAAACTGGGTAACCATACACAAGTTTATATTTATCTGGAAACAGATCAGCAGCCTTTGAAGATCGGTACTCATCAGGGGGCAGTTATTCGCACTACAGATAAGTCTACGCAAGGACATAATGCTTATTATATACTGGAATATCCGAAGGGAACAGCCTCTGTACTGCTTCGCTATGGTGTATCATTTATTTCTTCCGAACAGGCAAAACAAAATTTGCGCCGTGAGATCAAGAACTACAACTTGCAGGCTGTAGCTGATAAGGGACGTTCGGTATGGAATGAGACATTGGGAAAGATTTTTGTAAAGGGAGGTACGGAAAACGAGAAAACAGTATTTTATACTTCTCTTTATCGTACGTATGAACGCATGATTTGTATTTCTGAGGATGGCAGATATTTTAGTGCTTATGACGGGCAGGTACATGATGACGAAGGCATTCCTTTCTATGTAGACGACTGGATTTGGGATACTTATCGTGCCACTCATCCGTTGCGTCTCATCATTGAAACGGAAATGGAGAGCAATATGGTAAATTCATTGATTCGCATGGCGTATCAGATGCAACCCAACTGGATGCCTACTTTCCCGGAAATCAATGGTGACAGCCGTCGTATGAACTGCAATCATGGTGTGGCGACGGTGCTTGATGCGTATAATAAGGGAATGCGCTCATTTGATCTGGCAAAAGCCTATCAAGTCTGTAAAGCTGCCATTACTGAAAAAACACTGGCTCCCTGGTCGTCCAAACCTGCCGGAGTATTGGATCAGTTCTATAAAGACCATGGATACTTTCCCGCACTTGCCGTAGGTGAGCAAGAAACAGTGCCCGAAGTGCATTCGTGGGAAAGACGACAGCCGGCAGCGGTTACTCTGGGAACAGTGTATGACGAGTGGTGTCTGGGAAATATCGCCCAAGCTTTGGGAGATAAAAAAGAGGCAGACTATTTCTTGAAGCGAAGCCTGAACTATCACAAGATATTTAATAAAGAAACCTGTTTCTTCCATCCGAAAGATTCGTTTGGAAACTTTATCCAGCCATTTGATTATCGCTATTCCAGCGGAGTAGGCGGACGCGATGCGTATGATGAAAATAACGGTTGGGTGTATCGGTGGGATCTTCCTCACAATGTAGCCGATCTGGTGAATATGATGGGTGGAAAGGAGCGTTTCGTAGAAGAACTGGAACGAATGTATAGTACTCCTTTAGGGAAAGGACGACCGGATTTTCATCATCAGTTTGGTGACCATACGGGTAATGTCGGTCAGTTCTCGATGGGAAATGAACCTGCCATGCACATTCCTTATCTTTATAATTATGCCGGACAACCTTGGCGTACTCAAAAGCGGGTGCGTAACTTGTTGACGCAATGGTTCCGCAATGATCTGATGGGTATTCCCGGGGATGAAGACGGAGGCGGATTGACTTCGTTCGTCGTCTTCTCGATGATGGGATTTTATCCGGTTACTCCCGGTCTGCCGATGTATGTGATTGGAAGCCCGGTATTTGAGAATCAGACTATTCGGTTGAGTAACGGAAAAACTTTTCAGATCGTGTGCCGGAATTATTCACCGGAAAATAAGTTTATTCAGTCGGCAAAGCTGAATGGAAAGGTATGGGATCAGTCATGGTTCAGCCACGAAGACCTCATGAAGGGTGGAGTATTGGAATTTGTGATGGGTAAACGTCCGAATAAAGCCTGGGCTGCCGGAGACGATGCCGTTCCGCCTTCCTTTGCGATGTAATTGGAAATTCTAACTAAATAAGAAAGATACAGATGAACACATTTAAACTATTAATGGCTGCTTCCTGTTTTTTGGCTATGACAACGAGCGGAGTGGCGAAACAGGACTATTCAAAGAGTGAGGGATTGCTACAGTATGTCGATCCCTATATCGGTTCCGGTTTTCACGGGCACGTATTTGTCGGTACGAGTGTCCCTTATGGTATGGTACAACTCGGACCTAACAATATTCATAAAGGCTGGGACTGGTGTTCGGGATATCATTATTCCGACAGCATCCTGATTGGTTTCTCACATACGCATTTAAGCGGTACGGGATGTACTGATCTGGGGGATATTCTGATTATGCCTCTCAATGAGATCCGTACTCCCAGAGGCAATCAGGACGATATACGTGATGGATATGCGTCGAAATATTCGCATGATAATGAGATAGCCCGTCCGGAATATTATTCCTTACTTCTGGACAGGTACAATATCAAGGCCGAACTGACAGCTACTGACCGGGTAGGCTTTCATCGTTATACCTATCCGGAAGGGAAACCGGCTTCCATACTGATTGACCTGCGCGAAGGCAACGGCTCCAATGCTTATGATAGCTATATCCGTAAAGTGGATGATTATACAGTGGAGGGCTATCGCTATGTCAGAGGATGGAGCCCGTCCCGAAAGGTATACTTTGTACTGAAGAGCGATCAGAAGATAGAGAAATTTACTGCTTATGATGATAATACACCCAAACCCTGGGACCAGCTGAAAGTTGAATCGGTGAAAAGTGTACTGACTTTCGGCCATGTGAAGGAAGTGAAGATTAAAGTGGCTATTTCCTCCGTCAGTTGTGAGAATGCAGCGATGAACCTGCAAGCTGAACTCTCTCACTGGGACTTCGACAAAGTTGTGAAGATGAGCAGCGAACGTTGGAACAAGCAACTGGAAAAGATGACCGTAGAATCAGATGACGAGGCTGCCAAACGTGTCTTTTATACCGCACACTATCACACGATGATCGCTCCGACGCTGTATTGTGATGTCAATGGTGAGTATCGGGGGATGAATGATATGATTTATACAGACCCGAAGAAGGCGAACTATACGACTCTCTCCCTGTGGGATACCTATCGTGCTCTGAATCCTCTGATGACTATCATCCAACCCGAGTTGGTAGACGATGTAGTCAATTCAATGCTTTCTATTTATAGGCAACAGGACAAACTTCCTATCTGGCCTTTGATGAGCGGTGAAACAAATTGTATGCCGGGGTATAGCTCTGTTCCGGTGATTGCAGATGCTTACCTGAAAGGATTTACCGGATTTAATGCGGAAGAAGCCTTGACAGCAATGAAAGCGACAGCCACTTATGAAAGGCAGAATGGAGTTCCTTATGTGCTGGCAAAAGGATACATTCCGGCAGATAAAGTTCACGAAGCCACTTCTATCGCTATGGAATATGCAGTAGATGACTGGGGGATTGCCGCTATGGCACAAAAGATGGGAAAGACGGCTGATTATGAAACATTCTCAAAACGTGCTCATTACTATAAGAACTATTTCGATTCTTCTATCCACTTCATTCGTCCGAAACTGGAGGATGGTTCCTGGCGTACTCCTTATGATCCGGCACGTTCTATTCATGGAGTCGGTGATTTTTGCGAGGGTAACGGATGGCAATATACTTTTTTTGCTCCGCAAGATCCTTATGGATTGATTAGCCTGTTCGGCGGTGACAAACCGTTTACTTCCAAGCTCGACAGTTTCTTTACGAACAATGACAGTATGGGTGAAGGCGCTTCCAGCGACATTACCGGTCTTATCGGACAATATGCACACGGCAATGAGCCGAGTCATCACATTGCCTATCTCTACACCTATGCCGGTGAGCAGTGGAAAACGGCTGAAAAAGTTCGTTTCATCATGAATGACTTCTATACAGACCGGCCGGATGGCATTATCGGTAATGAAGATTGTGGACAAATGTCTGCCTGGTATCTTCTTTCGGCTATGGGATTCTATCAGGTAAACCCGTCTGACGGTGTATTTGCTTTCGGAAGCCCGCGTTTTAAGAAGATAGAGGTGAAAGTGCGTGGAGGCAAAGTGTTTACAGTAGAGGCTCCCAATAATAGTGAAGAAAATATCTATATCCGGAAGGTTTACTTGAATGGCAAACCTTACCATAAAAGTTATATTACATACAATGATATAATCAACGGCAGTACCTTGAAGTTCGAGATGGGTAAAAAGCCGGATAAAAACTTTGGCAAAGCTTCTGCTAACCGGCCAATTGTTTTAAATAAATAGGAGGAAGAAGTTTTTTTAGGGTAAGTGTAAGTATTGGTTAGGATGATTAACGCCTTCAACTTATTAGCGAAAGCCTATATTTGAAGGCGTTTTTCTTATTTATAGGAGATACGGAACTAAAAAGAAGAAAGTCTGTTCTTAACTGAACAGACTCTCTTTTTGGTTGGGTATGGAGGTATTAGTATACCTCCAATTCATAGATTCTTGCAGCCTTCAGACTGTTGTTCTGTGTAGACTGTGTTACCAATAGTCTGACGTAACGTACTGAAGTCGGCTTAAATTGGCGAACTACCGTATTCTTCTTGTTATTACTCAGCTCATCAATTGTTTTCCATTCTTCGTCCGGACTGTTTTTACCTTGTAAGAAACAAGTATGGGTGATGAAGACACTGCCTTCGTTTCCGGCATTCACTAACTTCCATCCACGAATCGTCTGTTCTTTTCCGAAGTCAAAGTCAATGTAGTTGGGAGCCGTGTTTGTGTCGCACCATTTAGTCTTTACATCACCGTCTGTGGCATATTGGGCGGCTTCGTCTGCATTAGTCTCACCGGAACATTTAATCAGCTTGGCCTGTTTCAGCAGATTCGTTTTAGCCGTGGCTTCTTCTCCGTTACCAGCTTTCAGAGCTGTGCGGAACAATTCCGAAGCCGGAGATATGGCAGGATACTTTTCGTTGACCAGTGTTGCGGCAAATAATACGATAGAAGAGTTGTCCGGCAACGTGACTGTAGTAGCTCCTTTAGGAATATCCATACCAAATTTGAACATATATGTGAACTCGTAGGCTTCGTCTTTATCGGCAGAATGGCGATGGGTACCGACATAAGCAATCTCAGCATCTTTCAGGAAACCTTCCGTATGTCCCAGATGTTCCCACTGGCCGATGAATCCGGTGTATGAAGGTACGGTGACTTCCTGCGAGTTGTTACCGATACGGAAAGTCGCAGTAGCATCTTCGCCGGCAGAAGCTGCCAGGAAATAGATACGGTTGTATGAATGTCCGGTCGGTAATTGAAGCACATTGCCTTTACAAGTCAGTCCATTCGCTATTTCTTTCTCTCCCAGGCGGAAAGAAATGCCATCAGCTTCCAGAATGGAGTCGGGGAGAAGTTCTGCTGCGTAACTGTTGCCCGACTCGAAGTTTCCTTCGTGGCGGAAAGCATTCCAACTGAAGCATTTGCGGTCATAATCCAGCGGCAGACAGGCATATTGCGGAGTCTGGACAGTTGCTTTCTTCTTCAGTTTCACTTTAAATGTCTGTATGCTGTAGGGTTCGATAGATACATTCAACTGATTTTTGTTGAAATCTGCGCTTCCTATTTCTTTTTCCGTACCGTCTGCAAGCACTGCCTGCTCTATTTCACCGGCAAAGGTGATGGCTGCCTGCTGGGCAGTTGCGCCTCCGGTTTCATATACGCGTACTACATATTCATCCGATACTTCCGCTTTTTTCAGTGCTTTGATGACAACCCGGTCATTGCTTGAACGGACGAAAGCGAATTCCTTGCCTAGTGTTCCGGCATGTTTCGGACTGCTGAAAGCTTTGATCGGTTGATTCAGAATTTCCGCTTTAATGGCGGTGGCAGGTTTGTCCAGTGCTCCGTCATGTCCTGTGATACTATAGGTAAATGTATGGAAACCAAAATCCTGACGGTCCTGATAAGCATAATTACCTTTAGTTTCGGGAGTATGAAGCAGAGTCAGGCGGATGGTATTATGATCCGGTTTATCCCATCCATATTTACTGTCGTTCAGGATAGATACGCCGTAACTGTTATTTTTATCTGTCAGGTCTGCCCATTGCTGTGCGTACACTTCATAAGCGGTCTGTACATTATTTCCTCTTTCCACGCTGCCGATTCCCAGATCGTAGGTTGCCTTTTCATTTTCTATATTCAAAGGAAATTCCGCTTTCAGTAAGGTGTTTGTTGACTGCCAGTCTATTTCATTGTAGAAGTCTATGCGGTCGGCACGGCTGCCTTCGTAGAGGCGGATATATTGTTTGAAGAGTGATTTGCCATACTTTTTCTCGATACAAAGCGCTTTCCGGAGTGCTCCGTTTTCCACTAAAGTGACTTTAGCGTCATCTGTGATTGAGACAGGCTCACGATCAATCGTTTCTTTCAGAATTTCCCAGGCCGGCCATGAATACGACTTGTTTTCGGTGAAGAGTGCCAGACGAATCGCTTTTCCGTCTTTCACGAGTTCTTTGTTGTTACGTTTATCGGTCAGCGAGATGATGTCTCCGTTTTTATCCAGTGTAATTTTGTAAACAGAGTTTTCAATGGCAGAAGCAGGTGAGGGAGTTATTGTCTTTTCCGATCCCCCGTTGCGGACATCGTAGACTGCATAACCGTTTGCCGGCAATGATGCTGCAACTAATATGTGAGCGCGTCCGTTTTCGTAGCCGATCAGTTGAGAAGCGACTTTCTTGCCCTGCGCATTGTATACAGTGAATCCTTTCGGAGCTTTGGGTTGTTCAAGGATGATCTCAGTCAGGTCGGATACGGGGAAAGCATTGGCGTTATAAAGAATGACAGGCGTTCCTTTCACACGTGTATCCATCTGTCCGGCAATGGCGTTGACGGAAGAAGTCAGCACTTGTGAGAATTGCTTCAGAGAGATCAGTTCATCGTTCCATGAGAATTCATAGGCACGGGGAATACTCGTTCCTGTCAGGTCATCATGGAATTGATGGAAGATGAAGCGTTTCCATGCTTCCGTCAGTGTATGTTGCGGGTAGCTGGCTGTACCCAACCATTCGGCAGCGACAGCCGCTCTTTCTGCTGCATCGCCCAGCTGTTCGTTTTGTCGGTTGTACAACTTCATGGCTGCCTGCGAAGTGTAGCAACCTGTTCCGTGAACATCCATCAATAATTCTCCGTCGAATACAGGCAATTCGGGGTGGTTATTGAATGGCAGATAATCTTTATACAACTGATCGCTGGTGGCGCTGATCACTTCCACCGGTCCGTCGCCCTTGATTCCTTGCTCTACAGAACGTACCGAACCCAATGTCGGTGAACCGCCGATATCTCCTGTTCCATAGTAGCGATAGACCGTATTCAGCGGAGTACGTTTGGCCAATCCTTCCAGATATTTGTTCTTCGAGAGGTCTTCGTTGTTCCATCTGCGTCCGTAGTCGTACCCGTGGGCTAACATTACCTGTTTGCCATCGATACCCTTCCAGAGGCCGATAGTAAATGGATGTTTGCTTTTTCCATAAAAGGGATGATTGCGCCAGTCCAGTTTCTGTGAAGAAAAACCAATCAGTCCGCAGTGTGCGGCAATGGTAGGAAGTGTCCATCCGAATCCGAAGCAGTCCGGCAGGAAGATGTCCGTTCCTTCTTTTCCAAACTCTTGCCGGTAGTACGTCTGTCCGAGCATGATGTTGCGGATGGAGGCTTCGACGGAAGGAACCAATACATCGCTGGCTTCCCAGCTGCTTCCGGCAATGTGCCAGCGTCCTTCTTCGATGAATTTCTTCATCTCTTCGTACTGCTCGGGATAGTATTCTTTCATCCAGGCATATTTCACTCCCCCTTCAAAGTTGAAAATGTATTCCGGATATTTCTTTAGCAGAAATAAGTTCTGACTGATGGTATTCCATACATATTCGTTGATTGTTGTCTGGATGTCCCAGTTCCACTGGGTGTCGAGGTGGGCGTCCGACACCATATAGGCTTTCACCTTTTTCCCGGAGGCATCGTTTTGTGCATAGCCGCCTCCTGCCAAAACAAGGGCGAGGGCTACGGCAATTACTTTTTTGTTCATCATGGTTTATTTTAACAAGTTTAGTAGTTTACAAATTGGTTCTTATTCAATATGTTTACAAATGTAGTGATTCGGAAATGGATATCTGTTCTCTGTCGTGACAATATTTAAGCAAATGTATATTGGCAGGTCAGAGTACTGGCTGATCAATTAGAGTATGACGTAATTGTTTGTATATCACCGGATAACGTCTCAGTCTGTACAATTAAAGTACATATTGTGGCAGAGATGATAAAAGGAGCTGCAAGGAATGAACAATCCGTATTCATTTTGAATGGTAAATTCCTTGCGGCTCGTATCCAATCAAACAGAAAGAGTTTGTGAAATGTTAGGGCAGCGGATCTGCGGCGGCGGGTTTCTTCGGATTGTAAATGGCCGTACCTACTTTAGAGTCTGCGCAACCATAATACAGATACCATTTATCCTTGTAATAAACCATTCCTTCGATGAACACTGTTCCGTCTACATACTGGCCACTCTTTTCGAAACTATCCATCGGGCGGAAGAACGGTTCGTCCAGACGGGTGATGAAACGGGTTGGGTCATTGGCATCGAAGAGAGCTTGCCCGGCAGCATATACATTGGCTGTATAGCGTTTGTCACCTCTGCTTGCACTGTTTTTACCATTATACAGAAGCACGATTCCTTTCGGAGTATAGATAGCCGGAGGACCGCATTCGGTCAAATGGCTGTCGAAGTATCCGTCACGTGGAGAAAACAGCTTTCTCAGGGAGCCGTCTGTATTTACATAAGGAGTCCAGTTGATTAAATCTTCGGAGGTAGCGGCAAACACATGTTCCTCTCCCCAGTACATGAAGTATTTTCCGTCGATTTTCTTGATCACCTGCTTCCCGTCGACAACTTCGGTCAGAATAGAGCCGGACTTACATCCTAAATTAAAGAACTTGCCGTCATAAGCTTTGGCAAAAGCAGGACCGTGTTTCGTCCAGTCTTTCAGATTGCGGGAAGTAGCGATTGCCAAGCGTGGAATGTGGCGGTTCCATTGAGTATACGTCATCACGTATAGTCCTTCTGCTGTGACGGCAATACGTGGGTCTTCGCATCCTCCCGGCCATTCCAGCTCTTTTTGGGTGTCGTTATCCGGATAAAATACCGGAGTCTTTTCTCGCTTGAAGTGAATACCATCACTGGAAGTGGCATATCCGAGACGCGAGGTACGGTGACCGATGCCGACACCGGATTTATCTTCTGCCCGATACAGTACAACAATCTTGCCGTTATAAAGAGTAGCTGCCGGATTGAAAGTGTCATTGGACTCCCATGCAACGTAATCTTGTGTCATCGGACAATAGAATTTTGTATTCTCTATAGGAGAAATCACCGGATTGGCCCCTTGCGGACGTTCAAAACCTCCGAATGCCCAATCGGGCAATACGTTCTTTTTGTCGTTGGAGGACTGTCCCAAGGCGGTACAGGTCATCATGGTTGTAGCAACTAGAAATAAAAAGGTTGATTTCATATTATATAAATTATTATTGGGGGAGTAATATATACTCTCTACATTTAAAATAAAAATAAATATTTGCTGTCATCTGTCACACAAACAAGGGTAAATAGTTGAGTATGTGTAAGTTTGGAGGTGACGGCACGGTGTGATAGCAGTGTGACAGTATTTCTGCTGTCACTGTGGCGAGAAGAGTTGGTTTCCTCGCCTTGATACCAGAGTTTCATCGGTATGAAACCAAAGTTTCCTCGGTGCGAAACCAAAGTTTCATGGGCGGGAAACTCTAGTTCCAACGGTGTGAAACTTTAGTTTCAAAGGCATGAAACTCCTTGTTTCATACAATGAAACGATTGTTTCCAATGCATGGAACCATCGGTTTCACCGTATGAAGCAGTTATCTTGCAAGTAAGGGGCGAGGTAGAAACTACTGAATACTGTTCAGTAAGTCTGCCTTTCCTTCATTGACCAGTTTGAGGATGAGTTCTCCGAACAGTGTGTTTTGCCATGCAAACCATGCACGGGTAAAGTTTTTCGGATCGTTTTTGTTGAATGATTCATGCATGAAGCCGGTGCCTGCATCGGTATCCATCAGCATCTTGATACAAGTCTTGATTTCTGCATCATTCTGGCTGGTAAACGCTTTCATCATAATGCTCATAGGCCAGATCATGTCGTATCCGATGTGCGGACCGCCGATACCTTCTCCGGCAGTGCCTTTGAAGAAATAAGGATTGTCTTCGCTCCACACAAACTTGCGGGTGTTTTGGTAAATCGGATCGTTCACTTTCACGTCGCCCAGATAAGGTAAAGCGATGAGGCTCGGCACGTTGGCATCATCCATCAGCAGTTGGTTGCCGAATCCGTCTACCTCGAAAGCATAGATTTTACCATATTTCGGGTGGTTGTAGACAGCATATTTCTTCAATGCTTTTTCAACTTCATCCGCCAATGTGGTACATTCTTTGGCCAAAGCCGGTTTCTTGTTCACTGTGTTCAGTATTTCGGCTGCTTTGCGCAGAGAAGTTACGGCAAAGAAGTTGGAAGGAACGAGGAACTGGAAGGTTGTAGCGTCATCCGAAGGGCGGAAAGCGGAAGCGATCAGTCCGACAGGTTTCACCGGATTACCCCAGCCGTCGTTGGTCATGGTGTCGAGTGCGCGTTCGGTTTTGCGTTGGAATCTGTACGGACCTTTCGCATCGTCCTTGCGCTGTTGTTCCTTGAATGTTTTCAGTACGTTTGCAATAGCCTGCAGCCATTCGTCGGAGAAGACGCTGGCATCCCCCGTTGTTTTCCAGTAATGGTAAGCCAGACGGATCGGATAACACAGGGAGTCGATTTCCCATTTGCGTTCGTGAAGTTCCGGTTTCATGTCCGTCAGGTCACTCATCCATTCGCCTCCTTCGGAGTTCATATTGAAGGCGTTGGCGTATGGGTCGATATTGATACATTTGAATTGGCGGTTGATGACTCCTGCCAGCATCTTTTTCAGTTCGGGGTCTTTATTGGCAAGCTGCACATACGGCCATACCTGGGCACCGGAATCGCGAAGCCACATGGCGTGGATGTCTCCGGTGTATACGAAAGTATCCTCTTTTCCGTCAAAATGGACGGTCGTATCCAGTGTGTTCGGGAAACAGTTTTCGAACATCCAGGCCAGTTTCGCATTCGTCAGTAATTGCTTGATGCGGGCAATTTGTTGCTCCACTTCCTGCGATACGAACAGGCGTTTGGATACTTCGGGGCGGTTGGTCTGATAAGTGTTGACCCGCGTGTTGTCTTGTTTAGTGACAAGTTCGCAGTTTTCCATTGCTTGTATGCCGGCAGCACCCGAAAGTGCCGCGCAAAGGCAAAGTGTTTTGGTTATATTCATGGTGATTGTTTTCTTTAATTCATGTAATGGTTAATAATCAAAGTTTCATTTCTCGATCTCGGCGAATAACTCGATCAGGCAGGCATTATCCAGCAGCCATTTGTAAGGCTCCTCGTTATGTCCCGACCAGTCTCTTCCCAGCAATCCGTTGGCATCCCGGTAATTTCTCCATGCATGGAGAGCATTCTCCGCCATCGCATTGACATAAGTCGGGTTGTGGTCAATCTTCTCCAGCGCCTTGAAGCCTCTGAACAAAATCACATTAAACCATGACATGTCTTTGTGTACCTTGATTGACGGATCTTTCTTATCGGCTTTCGAACGGAAAAAGGCATCGGTCCCTGCGGCTGTCTTCTGGGCATCGCGCAAGTATTGTTCGTCTCCTGTTTCCTCGTACAGCAATACGCCTGCCTGAATCATTTGTCCACTGTTGTAGGCATATTTATCTTTAGAGACGCTTCCTTTCAGGTTGATATTGTCCCAGTAAAGGAAATCGGTGGGATCACATAAGTTCTTTCTGGTCCATGCGTAAGTTTCCTTTGCTTTGTCCAGATACTTTTTGTCCTTTGTCAGGCGGTATAGCTTGACACCGAGTACTGTTGACGGAGCATTGGAACAGGTATGCTTCGCTTCTTTCTGCTGTTCACACCAGAAGATTCCTCCGCCGAGTTCGTCGCTCCATCCGCTGTAGATGTATTCGTACAGTGCGATGGCTTTTTTCAGATAGTCGGCTTTGTGGGTGAGACGATAATAATCACAATAATCCAGTGCAATCCAGATGTTGTCATCGTAGTAGCGTCCATGCTGGCCGTATTTGGCGGGGTATGACTGATAGCATGCCGGAAGGCGTTCTCCGTCCCAGTACTGTTCCAGTCCGGGCAGGATGCGCTTTTCCAGTATCTTCTTGTACTTTTTGTCTCCGGTGGCCTGGTACATGGCCACGCAACCGGACATCATTCCGGAATAGGGCCACAGGAAGGAGGCTTTCAGCGTTCCGTTCTGTTGGGCTCCACCCGCCAGATAAGTGATTTTCTGGTCGGGATTCACGGGATATGTTTCGGTAAGCAGTCCGTCCTCCGTCTGATATAAATTCAGGACATTGTCGAGAATGGAGTCGGCAATGGATACGAAGGGATGATTCTTAGCCGTTTTTCCGGAAGCGGAAACAAGGCACAAGAACATGCAGGCTACAAAACATATATTTCTCATATCAGTATCAGATTATAAAATGAAGTATTCGGGTTTATTTTTGCTGACGTTGGTCAAACTCCAGTTCCACTTTTACAGGGAAGTGGTCGGATGGCGTACGTGCTTCATAAGCCTTAATGGTGATCTCTTCCGGACAATCTCTCACGTCCTCCTTTTTACTGTTTTCCCGTACACTCCGATAGGTATCGGTCAGTACACCGTATCTCTTGACGTGGAAAGAAGGGGAAACGAAGATATGGTCGATGCGGCTTTCGGTAAAACTGTTCGGATCGAAATTGTTGAAAGTACCGTTGGTCGCATATCGGTAGTCACATTTCTCATAAGAATCACAAAGTACTCCTTTGCTGACAAATGCATCGTATGACTGGTGAGTCTGGTCGACATTGAAGTCACCCGTCAGGATGGCCGGCAGATTTTTGCCTCTTCCCAGCTCCTTCATCTTTTCCTGTACGAGGAAAGCGCTCTCCACACGGGCTTTCTTGCCGATATGGTCCATGTGGAGATTGAAGAACAGGAACTCAAAACCGGTATCTTTGCATTTGAAATGTCCCCAGCTGCAAATACGAGGCAATACGGCATCCCAGCCTTTGCTCGGGACATCCGGAGTTTCCGACAACCAGAAATCTCCTTTCTCTACGATATCGAATTTGTCAGTGCGGTAGAAGATAGCAGAGTGTTCACCTTTATCTTTACCGTCATCGCGTCCTACGCCGATATAGTCATAACCGGGGAGAGCTTCTTTCATATCTTTCAATTGGTGAAGGAAACATTCCTGTGTGCCGAAAATATCGAAGTCATGGTATTGCACAATCTGGGCAATCACCGGATAACGCTGTCCCCAACCGTTTCCGCGGGCGGAGTCGGAACCATTGGCATTTCTCAGGTTGTAGGAGGCAACTGTAAGCGAAGTAGGCTGATAGCTCTGGCAGTTGCAGAAGACTATGGCCGCAAGGACGATAAATAAAAGGTTTCTTAGTTTCATGTTTTCTTTAGTTTGTTTGGATTAGATCATTCTTTAAAGCATCCAAAAATACGACATTTTATTCAAATGAGAGGGAGTAGGGAATATCTTTTTCAGTCGTTCCCCGTTGTTTGTTCGGAGTCGGACTCATCTGGTACTGGATATTCGCACCCTTCAACAATTGGTCGTGTGTCAGATAATTGCGTGTGAATGTTTTGCCATTTACCTTCATATCCTTCACATAACGGTTGTCGGCGCTATTGTTGTTCGCTTTAATGGTGACGGTTTTCCCATTTTCCAGATGCAGTTTGGCTGACTTGAAAAGAGGAGTTCCCAGAATATATTGATCTGTTCCCGGACAAACGGTGTAGAATCCTAAAGCCGAGAAGACATACCAGGCAGAAGTCTGACCGTTGTCTTCGTCGCCGCAGTATCCGTCGGGACCTGCTGTATACAGCTTATCCATGATTTCGCGTACCCAGTATTGAGCTTTCCAGGGTTCTCCCGAATAGTTGTAAAGGTAAACCATGTGCTGGATGGGCTGATTGCCATGAGCGTATTGCCCCATGTTCATTACTTGCATTTCGCGCATTTCATGAATCATGCCACGGCTTTCCATGCCTAGTTTACCCGGAATGATAAAGACGGAATCCATCATAGTATTGAACTCTTTCTTGCCTCCCATCAGATTGATTAAGCCTTCCGGATCGTGGAATACGCAGAAACTCCAGTGCCAGCTGTTACCTTCGCAGAACTCACCGCTCCAGTCTACTGCATCAAATTTCGGGTTGAATACCCCCTTGTCGTCCTTACCTACCATCAGTTTGCGTTCCGGTTGGTAAACGTTCTTGTAGTTGAGGGAACGTTGCTTGAAGATATCGATTTCGCTTGCCGGTTTGCCCAGTTTCTTTCCTAATGTGTAGATAGTCCAGTCGTTGTAAGCATATTCCAGCGTGCGGGCAACATTCTGACTTACACCGATATTGTTGGGGACATATCCCAGTTGGTTGTATGCTTCGTAAGCTACACGTCCGGAGGCGGTACCGCGAAGATGGGCGTTTGCATCGTGTTTCAATGCTTCCCAAAGCGTTTCGATGTCATATCCGCGGAGCCCTTTTATATAGGCGTCGGCTACAACAGAAGCGGAGTTGTTGCCCACCATGCAGTCACGGTGTCCGGGACTTGCCCATTCCGGTAGGAAGCCGCTTTCTTTATAAGCATTGACCAGACCTTCCTGCATCTTCTGGTTCATAGACGGATACATCAGGTTCAGGAACGGGAACAGGCAACGGAAAGTATCCCAGAAACCGGTATCTGTGAACATATAGCCGGGCAGTACTTTGCCATTGTAAGGGCTGTAGTGCACTACCTGACCTTTGGCATCTATTTCATAGAAACTGCGTGGGAACAGCATGGAACGATACAAGCACGAATAGAAAGTACGCAGGTTGTCGATATTGTCATCTTCTACATCAACTTTGCTCATTTCACGGTTCCAGATATCTTTTCCTTTAGTGACTAACTGGTCGAAGCTGTTGTTGCCCAATTCTTTGAGATTCAGTTCCGCCTGTTCGTAGCTGATAAAGGAAGAAGCTACACGGGCATGAACGATTTCTCCTTTCTTCGTGGCGAATCCGATGATTGCTCCGGTATGATTGCCCTCAACTTCTGTTTCGTTCGGGAGGATGTTATTCTCTTTTACACCGGAAGTAAAGGTAAACGGCTTGTCGAACTTGATGACAAAATAATTCTTGAAGTTCTCCGGCACCCCGCCGCTATTCCTGGTGGAATAACCGATGATTTTGTTCTCTTCCGGAATCACCTTTACATACGAACCTTTATCGAATGCATCGAGAATGACATAAGCATTCTTGGTTTCCGGATACGTGAAACGGAACATAACGGCACGCTCCGTGGGTACAAGTTCCGTAGTAACGTCGTGGTCTGCGAGATACACCTTATAATAATAAGGTTTGGCAACTTCCGCTTTGTGCGAGAACCAACTGGCACGTTGGTCTTGGTCGAATACGAGTCCGCCGGTGATTGGCATGATGGCAAACTGACCATAATCGTTCATCCACGGACTAGGCTGGTGTGTTTGTTTGAAGCCACGGATTTTGTCGGCATTGTAAGTGTATGCCCAGCCGTCGCCCATTTTGCCGGTTTGCGGTGTCCAGAAGTTCATTCCCCACGGCAATGCCGTAGCCGGATATGTATTTCCGGTCGATAACTCAAACTTGGATTGCGTTCCTACCAGCGTACTGACATAGTCTACCGGATTCTTGACGGCAGAAATATGCATGCTGTACAGCACCGCACCCCCAATAAATAACAGGTGTTTAAATGAAAGATGTGTTTTCATGAACAAATGAATTTATGTATAAAATTAGTTTCTGTGACGAAAATAGAGAAAAAAAGAATGCATCTGCAGGAAGTGGAAATACTAAATCGCTCCGTGGCGCTGTAATTAACCAAACTGGCACGCATTTTTACATATATTCTGCGCCAAAAAAGTGCTGGATAGTTTTTTTGTTTACCTTTGTCATATTGCAAATCTAAGGATTCTATGCCATGAAAAAACATTGTATTTTACTTTTCTTCTGCTGCCTTAATATACTGATGAATACAGCCGGCGCCTATAATCTGAAACAGGTTGCTGACAAAGAATATATGTCTAACAGTGCTATAACTTCGCTGTGCCAGGACGACAAAGGACTGATGTGGATTGGCACTTGTGATGGACTCAATGTCTATGATGGCCGGGCGGTCGAAGAGTTTAAGATCTGTGACAAGGAAGGTTACTTGTCCGGCAATCAAATTGATAATATTATCTATACCGGTGACGATACTTATTGGTTTCAGACTTATTATAGTTTGATTCGTCTTGACCGTAAAACGAATTCTATTACACGTTTTTATGAATTTCAGAAACTGTTTCCGATGAATAAGGATAATCATGGTACCTTATTTATTATTAAGGATAGCGACTGCGTTTACTATTTTCATAAAAAGGAAGGGGTCTTTAAAAAAATCAATGTTGCTGGTATTCCGATTTCAGATGTTATTACTTTCTTCTTTGATAATAATAATCGCATGTGGGTAATAATGAGAGGGTATAATCGGTGTTACGATCTTCAGCAGGATTCCGTTACTGGTAATATTACGTTGACGTCACAAAAAAGTGGTTTGGAACACCACACACCGTTGATTTATTGTACTCATGATGACGGGACTATCTATTATGTAGATAAGGAATACAATCTTTATACATTTTATATTGAAAGCAAGCAGAAAGAGTTTGTTGTTAATTTGGGGACGAAAATACAGGCACATGACAGAATTTCCACGATTATTAAATATCATGATAGCTTCTTTGTCGGATTAATGATCGATGGTGTTCTGATATTGGAAAAGCCAAAAGGCAGCAATGAATATCAGATTCAGCCGTTACCTATAAACAGCGGAGTGTTCAGCTTGGTGAAAGATCGCTTTCAGGATCTTATCTGGATAGCTACAGATGGGCAGGGTGTTTATCTTTATTCGAATCCTCTTTATTCTATAAAGTCGGTTGTGTTGAGTAACTATACCGAAAAGATAGAGCGTCCCGTGCGTGCGCTGTTGCTTGACAAAGAACGTACTTTCTGGATCGGCACTAAAGGGAATGGTATACTTAAGATCTATGATTATGAGGTAGATAAGGATATTTCAGACTGTCGTTCGGAGGTCTTGACAATATCTAACAGTGGTTTGGGTAGCAATGCGGTCTATTGTATCAAGGGAAGTAACCGTAACTTACTATGGATTGGTGATGAGGAAGGATTGAATTTTTATTCGTATCGTGAACGACGTATTAAGAAAATTCCTCTCTGGATTGATAACGAGGAGATTAAATATATACATGATATTTATGAAACGGAAGATTCGGAATTGTGGTTGGCTAGTGTGGGAATGGGAATAGTAAGAGCGCGTATCGGAGGCACACCGGATCATCCGGTTCTTGAAAATATGCAGCGCTATGTGGCTAATGCCGGAGAGTTCGGTTCCAATTGTTTCTTTACCATTTGCAAAGGAGACAGCTTGGGGTTACTATTCGGCAATATGGGGTCTGGAGTATTTCGTTTCAATGAAATCAGTAATGGATTGGAGCCGTTGACCACTCATAAGTATGAGAATATGAATCTGAACAAGGTAGTGCCCATTGTTAAAGATGACGCAAACAATTATTTGATCGGTACTACTTATGGAGTAATCAAGTATACTTCAGAAAACTCTTATAAACTGTTTAATGCGAAAGACGGTTTTCTGAATAGTACTATTCATGCCATTCTGAGGCACTCATCTGATAACTTCTGGCTGAGTACAAATCAAGGCTTGATTAATTTTGATACCAAAAGAGATGTATTCCGTTCTTATGGTTTTGGTGACGGGCTTAAAGTTGTTGAATTTAGTGATGGTGCTTCTTACAGAGATCCGCAAACAGGCACCTTGTTCTTTGGAGGAATCAACGGATTTGTAGCCATTCAGGCAGACGGACGTCCCGAACAGCTTTATATGCCTCCCATTTATTTTGATAAACTCTCTATCTTTGGAGAACAATACAATCTGGGAGAATTCATCACCCGGGAAAAGGAGAATGAAGTGTTGAACCTGAAATATGACCAGAACTTCTTTGCAGTTTCATTCACTTCTGTCGATTACTTGACCGGAAATAACTGTACCTATTCCTATAAGTTAAAAGGCTTGAGTGACCAATGGATCAATAATGGAAAAGAAAGTTCTGTCTCCTTTACGAATATGGCTCCCGGCGAATATACCTTATTGGTGAAATACTACAATAGTGTATTTGATAAAGAGAGTGATGTCTATTCTTTGTTAATCCGGATAGGTGACCCGTGGTATGCTTCTTGGTGGGCATATCTTATTTATACTTTATGTCTGCTGCTGATGGTCACTCTGCTGGTACGCTCATTTATCCTCCGTACTAAGCGGAAAAAGCAGGAACTGCTCAATGAAATAGAGCAGCGCCATCAAAAGAATGTATTTGAGTCGAAACTTCGTTTCTTCACTAACATAGCTCATGAATTTTGTACTCCATTGACCCTTATCTATGGTCCTTGCGGGCGTATTCTGTCATCGAAAGGACTCAGCAAATTTGTCATTGATTACGTTCAGATGATTCAGACGAATGCGGAACGCTTGAATAACTTGATTCACGAACTGATCGAGTTCCGCCGTATCGAAACGGGGAATCGGGAAGTGCGTATAGAGACTTTGAATGTATCTTCTTTAATGAAAAATACGGCAAAGATCTTTGTTGATATGGCTAAATCCCGAAATATCACTTTCTTGAGTAAGATACCGGAGCAAGTTTCCTGGAACTCAGACAAAGGTTTTCTGAATACCATTATTATCAATCTGATATCCAATGCTTTCAAATACACCCCGGATGGGAAAAGTATTAAAATAGAAGTGGATACCAATGATGAAAACCTGCTGGTCCTCCGGGTTGCCAATGAGGGAAGTACAATCAAGGAAGAAGACTTCCAGTATGTATTCAACCGTTATGCTATTTTGGATAGCTTTGAAAATCAGGATGAAAAGAACTTCTCCCGCAATGGTCTGGGGCTTGCTATCTCTTACAATATGGCCCAACTGCTGAATGGAACGTTGAAAGTGGAAAATACTCCTGACGGCTGGGTTTTGTTTACGTTGTCATTACCTCCATTGAAAGTGAGCACTGGTGTATCATCTTCTAAACGAATAACTTCGGAGTATATCCCTAAGATAGAGTCGCAACTTGCCTTGAAACTTCCTCACTATGAATTTGACAAGATGAGGCCAACGCTACTGGTTATCGATGATGAACTGGAAATGTTGTGGTTCATTGGTGAAATCTTCTCTAACGATTTCAATGTGGTTACTTTGCAAGATCCGGAGCGGATTGAACAGGTCATGAATGAAGTCTATCCCAATGTGATTATCTGTGATGTCATGATGCCGGGAATTGGAGGCATTGAACTGACGAAGCGAATTAAATCAGTGAAAGAAACGGCTCACATTCCTATTATCATGGTATCCGGACGGCATGAAATGGAGCAGCAGATGGCTGCACTTTCTGCAGGGGCAGAGATGTATATCACCAAACCGTTTAATGCGGAATATCTTCGCATTTCCGTCTGCCAGATGTTAGAACGTAAGGAAGTGTTGAAAGACTATTTCAGTTCAGCGATTAGTTCTTTTGAAAAAACGGACGGAAAGCTGACACATAAAGAATCAAAGAAATTCCAGCAATCTGTTTTGAAGATAATCAATGACCATATTCAGGAAAAAGAACTGACTCCTCGTTTTATAGCCGATCATTTGGCAATCAGTGTCCGCAGCCTTTACCGGAAAATGGAAGAAATAGGTGAAGAAAGTCCTACGATTTTGATAAAGGAGTGTCGTTTGCATGTGGCCAAGGATTTATTGTTGAAGACCCAAAAGACGATTGATGAAATAGTCTTTGAATCGGGCTTCTCAAATAAGGTTACTTTCTTTAAAGTATTTCGTGAAAAGTATGGATGTACGCCAAAAGAATTCCGAATGAAAAACTTGGAGGAAGTCCGGAAGTAGACCGGATGATAATATGTCTCCTGTTCTGTTGGAAAGGAAGGGTGAAAAGCCTGAAACGTCTGTAGTAAACGTTGGTGCCAGAAAGGTAAATATGAGGCATAATGCTTTTTCATCATTCCTGTTGATTTAATCTCTGTTTTATTGGCGAGGATTTTGATTCTTTAATTGAGGTAGAAATATTATTAAATCATGCCAAAATAGTAAATATCCCTGCCGTGTGAAGCAAAAGATAATGGTCGAAATATAAGAAATCTGGCAAACATACTAATTTTGCTGCTGCATTAGAAAAGCAAGAATATATAATTTGTATAACTAAATATCTTGAGAGCTATGAATCAACCACACGATCCTCCTCCACTCATCTTATCTTTTTGTATGTAGTGTTTTCCTTTATCTTTTATTTTTTTTGTTTGAATTAAATTTAATAACTTATGAAACTTGAATTATTAAAGAAGCGCAAGCTTGAAATCGGATTATCTTTATTTATAGGGATGTCTGTATTTTGGGGGTGTAACAATGATTTGACCCCAATAAATCAAAGTAAAACTTTTCCTCCTGATTTGAATGCACCATCAGTGTTTGAAAGTTTCTCTCCTGACAGTGGTGGTATTGGCACCCAATTGATTATCCGCGGAAAGAATTTTGGTTCGGATCCCAATTATGTGAAAGTTACTGTTAATAATAAGGAAGCGGCTATTGTAGGAATGGACGATGAGGTAATCTATGCCATTGTCCCTGCACGTGCAGATACAGGCTATGTTCGTCTGTTTATAGGTAAAGACGATAATATAGAAGAGTATGCTTCTGAGACAAAATTCCGTTATCAGTTTAAACGTAATGTGACGACTATGGTGGGACAACACGGTATGAATGGCCGTGAAGATGGTAGCTATGCTAATTCTAAGCTGCAAAGGACGTGGTTCTTGCTGACTGATAAAGACGGAACGGTATTTTTTGTAGATGAAGGTCGTGGTCAGACACAGAATGGTGCTTTGCGCCGTGCTCGTAACGGTGAAGTGGAAACATTGGTACAGTGTTCTAGCGGTCCGTTCCAATCGCCTACATGTTTGGCTTTCAGTCCGGATCAGGATACACTGTATATTTCTCAGTATTCATATACAGATGAGGAAAATACGAAAACAGACTTCAACATTATTTATGTGACACGAGAAGGTGGTTTTGTGGATGTAAGAGGACTTTGTAGAGCAAAGAAAGTCGGAACTACAGGGCTTGCCGTACATCCGAAAACAGGAGAAGTATTCTTTTGCAATAAAGGAACTGGTTATATCTATCGTTATGATGGTCCGGAGTATGAGGATTTCACTCCTCTTTTCAGAATAAACAATGCAATGGAAATAGAAACCCGCATGACTTTTAACTCCGAAGGTACTATTCTTTATGTAGCGGTGTGTAATCGTCATTGTATCTATCAGGTTCCTTATGATGCTTCTACTCGTACTTTCGGTGTACCGGTTCTTTTTGTCGGAGCATGGGACGAGAGTGGTTATGTAAATGGGACAGGAGCTACTGTGCGTTTGAACAAGCCGGAACAAATGGCATTTGATGAGGATGGCAATATGTTTGTACCTGAACGTAATAACCATATCATTCGGAAAATTACTCCTGCAGGTTCTGCTACTTTATATGCCGGACGACCGGAGCAAAGTGGTTTTGGAGACGGACTGCCAGAAGAGGCAAAATTCAATCAGCCGGAATGTGTAACGGTGTATCCGGATAACTCAATATATGTGGCTGACCGTGATAACCATGTCATTCGTCGTGTGACAGTAGAATAAATAATTTATTAAAAGAATTATCCATGAATAATATTCAAAAATATATCGTATTACTCTTGATGGTAATGCTGTTTGTGCCGAATACTGCATGGGCACAAACGAACAAGCAAGAATTTGTAATCAAGGGTGTAGTAGAAGATAATCTTGGTCCTGTTGCCGGTGCGTCGATTATTGCTAAAAATCAGCCGGGTGTGGGTACGGTTACTAATCTTGATGGAGAGTTTTCTATTAAAGTGGGGCCCTATGATGTGATTCAGGTGACTTTCATTGGTTACCAGACAGTTGAGATTCCTGTATTATCCATTAAAGATCGAAACAATTTAAAGATAAAGATTGTAGAAGATAATACAAAGATCGATGAGGTTGTGATAACATCTAGCGGTGTTCAGAAAAAGAAGACACTGACAGGAGCTATTACTAATGTTGATATCAAACAGCTGAATGCTCCGGGTGCTAATCTTTCCAATGCGTTAGCTGGTGTTGTACCTGGTATTATAGCTATGCAGAGTAGCGGTGAACCGGGTGAAAATATGTCTGAGTTTTGGATTCGTGGTATGAGTACGTTTGGTGCAAAATCGGGTGCTTTGATTCTCGTAGATGGTGTTGAACGTAGCTTTAATGAGATTCCGGTAGAAGATATTGAATCATTTTCTGTTTTGAAAGATGCGTCGGCTACTGCTATTTACGGACAGCGTGGTGCAAATGGAGTGGTTCTGATTACTACCAAGCGCGGTGAAAAAGGAAAAGTAAAGATAAATGTGAAGGCAGGCTTCAACTGGAATACTCCTGTAAAAGTGCCTGAATATGCCAGTGCTTATGATTGGGCGCGTTTAGCAAATGAAGCGAGAGTAGGACGTTATGAGTCTCCATTATATACTGACGAAGAAATGTCTATTATTCAACACGGGCTCGATTCAGATTTATATCCGAATATAGACTGGAGAGATTTGATGTTGAAAAGTGGCGCACCGAGTTATTATGCGAATATAAGTTTTTCAGGAGGTAGTGATAATGTACGTTATTTCGTATCGGGGCAATATACAAGTGAAGACGGACGTTATCGAACTTCCAGTTCAGAAAATAAATATAATACAAATTCTACATACGAACGTTATAACTATCGCGCTAATGTAGATATGAATCTGACTCGTACAACTGTTTTGAAAGTAAATGTCGGTGGATGGCTGGTAAATCGCAATTCTCCTTCTAGCAGTTCGGGAGATATTTGGGAATCTTTTGCTGCTTTTACTCCGCTTTCGTCACCGCGTAAATGGTCTTCTGGTCAGTGGGCAAGTGTGAATGGGGCAAAAACTCCAGAATATCGGATGACGCAAACGGGGTACCGCACCATTTGGGAGAATAAGATTGAAACTAGTGTGGCTTTGGAACAAGACTTAAAGTTTATTACAGAGGGGTTGAAATTCTCCGGGGTCTTTGCATTTGATACATATAACAAAAATACGATAGTTCGTTCTAAGGAAGAAGAACTTTGGGAAGCAGAGTCCTATCGGGATGAGAAAGGCCAGTTGGTTTTGAAAAGATTGCAGAATGCTTCCGCAATGAGTCAAAGAAAAGAGGTGAGTGGGGACAAACGCTATTATTTGCAAGCGTCATTAGACTATAGTCGACTGTTTGCACAGAAACATCGTGTTGGTGCGTTTGCCATGGTTTATCAACAGGAAACTTCAGATATAAACTTTGATGAGAGTGATTTGATAGGGTCGATACCACACCGTAATTTAGCTTATTCTGGCCGCTTTACGTATGCTTTTAAAGATAGATACATGGCTGAATTTAACTGGGGATATACTGGTTCGGAAAACTTTGAGAGTGGTAAACAATTTGGCTTTTTCCCTGCCGTATCTGCCGGATGGGTCGTTTCGGAAGAATCGTTTATAAAGAAGGCCGCTCCTTGGTTGGATATGTTCAAAATCAGAGCTTCTTATGGTGAGGTGGGTAATGATGAATTGCAAGGGCGTCGTTTTCCCTATATTTCTTTGGTAAGTACGGATGATGGAGGTTCTTATTATTTTGGTGAATTTGGAACTAATAGAGTACAAGCTTATCGTATTAAAACTTTAGGAACTCCGAATTTGACATGGGAGGTAGCCAAAAAGTATGATATAGGAGTTGATTTCAGCGTTCTCAATGGGAAATTCACAGGAGCTGTAGACTATTTTGTGGATAAACGTGATGATATTTTTATGCAGCGTAACCAAATGCCATTAACGACCGGACTTGCTGACCAGACTCCAATGGCAAATGTGGGTAAAATGAAATCTTTCGGATGGGATGGTAATATAGCTTTCACTCAGCAAATTGGTCAGGTAAATCTACAACTCCGAGCTAATTTTACTTATCAGACTACTGATATCCTTGATAAGGATGAGGCTGCTAATGAGTTGTGGTATAAAATGGATAAAGGTTTTCAGTTGAATCAAAGTCGCGGTTTTATTGCCTTGGGACTGTTTAAGGATCAGGAAGATATAGACCGTAGTCCATCACAGGCAGGATTGGCAAATAAAGCAGTCCTTCCGGGTGATATAAAGTACAAGGATGTAAACGGAGACGGAATCATTAATGATGATGACATTGTGCCTTTGGGATACAGACAGCAACCAGGACTTCAATATGGTATTGGTCTGAGTGCAAACTGGAAAAACTGGAATCTCAGTATGTTATTACAGGGAACAGGAAAATGTGACTTTTTTGTGGGAGGTAACGGACCGCATGCTTTCCATGATGGTCGTACCGGTAATATTCTGCAAGTTATGGTAGAGGGGAATCGTTGGATTCCAAAAGAAATTTCGGGAACAGAAGCTACGGAAAATCCGAATGCCGATTGGCCACGTTTGACGTATGGCAATAATAATATGAATAATCGGGCTTCTACATTCTGGTTGCACGACAGAAAATATCTGCGTTTGAGAAATGTAGAACTATCTTATGATTTTCCTCAGTTATGGACACGGAAATTCTATGTAAACAACTTACGTATTGGATTTATCGGACAGAACTTATTGACTTGGGCTCCATTCAAATGGTGGGATCCGGAAGGAACTAGAGAAGATGGAAGTAACTACCCAATCAATAAAACATTCTCATGCTATCTCCAATTTAGCTTTTAATTTTAAAATGTCGAATTATGAAGAAATTATTATATACCATATTGTTGTCCTTAGGTACGTTTTTATTTACTGCATGTACCGATTATATCAATGTGGATAAATATTTTTATGATCAGGTATCATTAGATTCTGCTTTTTCCAAGCGGGTGTATGTAGAAGGATGGCTGTCAAGTGCATATAGTGTAATGGATAATATTGGTGAGTATCGCGAACCGTTTCGCTGGGCAAGCGATGATCTTTATCATCCGGATATGAAAGAGTATGTGGAAGGAAATTACAGTGCCGACCATCAGCTTAGTGATGATGATAGAAATAACTCACGCTTGTGGAAATATTATGAGGGAATCCGTAAAGCGTCTACTTTTATAGATAATGTAGATCGTTGTCCGGAATTGACGATGGATGAAAAAACGGATTTGAAGGGACAGGCACGTTTCCTACGCGCTTATTGTTACTGGGCATTAATACGTGTTTATGGCCCGGTGCCTTTAATCCCGACAGAAGGGTTGGATGTGAATCTTTCCTATGAGGAACTGTCATTACCCCGTGAACCTTTTGATAATGTGGTTGATTTTATAGACGCAGAATTGGCTGAGACTGCCCGCTCGCTGCCAATCAAAAGGACAGTCAACAATTTGGGACGTCCCACCCGTGGTGCTGCATTAGGGCTTCGTGCCAGAGTTTTGCTTTATGCTGCCAGTCCGCTTTTCAATGGAAATATCGACTTTTTTGATGTGAAAGATTGCTATGGAAATCAATTGGTATCTCAAACTTATGATGAGACTAAATGGGCGAAAGCGGCAGCTGCAGCTAAGGATGTGATTGAATTGGCTAAGGCGAGCAATTTGTATGAACTTTATGTTATAGCTCCGAAAGCTACGGTTTTACCTTCTCAGCGTCCACCTTATAATGAACTTTATTCGGACAAGAACTATCCGGAAGGTTGGGCAGATGTCGATCCGTTGCTTTCTTATAAATCAATTTTTGATGGTACGATACTTGGATCGAAAAATCCTGAGTTGATATTTACCAGAACAAGGGGAGGAACTGCGCATATTAATGACTGGGCGTATCAGTCGACTCCTAAAACATTGAGAGGAAATAATCGTTTGGCAGTTACACAAAAGCAAGTCAATGCTTATGCAATGAATGATGGACGTTCAATTACAGAGGCTGCTAGTACGAATGACTATGTGACAGAAGGTTTTACAACACAGGCTTATGCCGCAGAAAATCCATTCTTACCGGCTAAAGTTAATCTGATGTATAATAATCGTGAACCTCGTTTCTACGCATCGATTGCTTATAACGGATCAGTTTGGGAAGCTTCCAGTGCTTCCGAGTCCGATTATCGTGATAAACAAATATTTTATTATCGTGGTTTGAACGATGGTAAGCAGGGATTTAAGGAAGAATGCCCTTTGACGGGAATTACTTTAAAGAAGTTTTATAATTCGGAAGATTCGAGAACGGAAGGCGGATATCTCGTTGATAAGACAGAGATGACAATACGTTATGGTGAAATACTGTTGATTTATGCTGAAGCTTTGAATGAGCTGACTTCCGGACAAGTATATCATCTGACGACTTATACAGGAGCTGATGTTGAAATTCAGCGTAATGTCGATGAAATGCGGTATGCTATAAAGCGTATCCGTATGCGTGCCGGAGTACCTGACTATACTGATGAGACCTATAATAATCCGAATGATTTCCGTGTGAAACTGAAGAGAGAGCGTCAGATTGAGTTATTGGGAGAAAACAGTATGCGTTATTTTGATTTACGACGTTGGAAAGACGCGATGACAGAAGAAAACCAGTTGTTGCAAGGATGCAACATAAATATCAGTGATGACGAAAAGCGTGTAGCTGATTTTTACAAGCCGACTATTATCACTTCGGTGCATAAGGTGTTTGAACAAAGGATGTATTTGTGGCCTTTCCCCACTTATGAACTGAAACGCAATGTAAATATGACACAGAATCCCGGATGGTAATACTTACTAAATTTAGCATGTTATGAAACAAAAAAGATATATATATGGAATCGTGGGATGCCTGCTGATTTCGATGATGTTAGGAATCTCCTCATGTGACGGACTGGAAGACGAATTGTTTCAGAAGAACTCGTATATTGTCCACAATGGATGGCAAGATTATGCTTTAGAAGTGGCTGAGGATAATACGACTATACTTCCGATTTATTTTGGTGTGAATGGCACTTCTGCTAATGACAAGGACATTTGTCTGACCATGGAGATAGACCCTGATACATTACAGAAATATAATTGGGAGAAATATAAAAATCAGTCGGACTTATACTATAAGATATTGCCGGCAGGTACTTATACATTTGATGCAGACTCATGGACTATTCCGAGTGGGGAGCTGAATGCGACGGCTGCTATTAAAATCGATTTGAACAAGATAGAGGAATTAGGAAGCTTGTATGATGATTATGTACTTCCACTTCGCATCACTTCTTCGACTGGTGAACCTATGGGGCAGAACAAATATACCAAAGTGCTGGCACATATCGGGTTTAAAAATGATTATTCTGGTACGTATAGTGGAAAAGGTATTATTACGCAGCAAGGAACTACATATACGACTGAGATTACCAGTACACAGCTTTATGCAATTAACAATAATATTTGCTATATGTTTGTTGGTGAGAAAACTCGTGCAAATACCCCAGACTATTTGAACTATGTGGTTGAAATAAAGCGCGATGAATGGGGAGGTATTACATTATCAAGTGAGGTAGGTAGCTTAGAGTTTAAGTCGTATAATAGTAAACTCAGTCGTAAATATACTTATAATTATAACGACCAGCGATATTATACTGAGATTACCACCGTTGAGCTTGCTTATGAGTATCTGGATAAAACTCAGAGTGAAGATTTGCGAATGACATTCGAAGGATCTTTCTCTATGTCAAGAGATGTGTTGAGAGTGGAATATCCTAATGTAGATGTAGAAGAGTAATTTACCTTAGTTATAATATATATATGAAAGTAATGAAATATTTCGTTTTCGCGTCATTGCTTTGTCTTTGTGCATGTAGCGATGATAACGATAACAAAAATAATGAGATACCCCAAGACCTGGTGGAATTGAAAGTTGACGCCAGTGAAATCAGTATTGCACAGGGGGATACCAGAACTGTAAAAATAACGTCAGGTAATGGCGAATATGTGGTAACTTCGGCAAACGAAGAAGTGGTAACGGCGGAAGTGGATGGCGATCTGGTGACACTGACAGCTGTAGAAGGGCAAAATAATGCTCAGGGAGTAGTGTATGTGAGAGATAAATACTACCAACGTGCTAAAATTTTGGTTAATACGGCAGCAGAGTTCGAATTGAAACTGAATAAGACATTATTTACACTTTATTCGCAAGTGGAAGGCGCAGATGAGGCTATAGTCAAAATCTATACAGGAAATGGAGGTTATTCATTGGAAGTGGTCGACGAAAATAATTGTATTGAGGTCGATCAGTCTACACTTGAAGATTCGGAATCATTTATAGTGAAAGGTATCGCACAGGGAAATGCAGAAGTTAAGATAACGGATCGGAAAGGAAAAGAAGCTTTTGTCAATCTGAATGTGATTGCTCCTAAGCAGATAACGACTGATGCTGATGAAAAGGGTGTGTTGATTAATGCTAATCAAGGTTCTCGGCAAGTGAAGATTCTTACAGGGAATGGAGAATATCAGATTCACGATGCTGGTGACTCGAAAATAATTCGTCTGGAAGTTTATGGTAATATCGTGACTGTTACCGGAAGAAAGGCAGGAGAAACTTCGTTTACTTTAATCGATGCCAAGAAACAGATATCCCAACCTATTCATGTAGTAATAGCGCCGGAAAAGCGTTGGTATATGAATTTAGGCAGAGATTATGCAGTTTGGACTCACTTTGGTGAGATGACCGGTGATGGATTAGAAAGCATCAAGGCTGCTACTAATGATTTCAAATTGAAAAAGATGACCTGGGAGTTGGTAACTCGTATTGATGGAACGAACTGGTTACAGACTTTCATAGGTAAGGAAGGCTATTTCATTCTTCGTGGTGGCGATTGGGAAAACAATAAGGGCAGACAGATGGAACTTGTCGGTATAAGTGATAAACTTAAACTTAGAACAGGACATGGAGCTTTCGAACTTGGAGCATGGACGCATATAGCCTTGGTTGTGGATTGTTCGAAAGGAAAAGATGACTATAATGAAAAGTACAAGCTTTATATTAATGGTAAACAACTTCAGTGGACTGATACTCATAAAACGGATATAGATTACTCTGAGATAGACCTTTGTGCAGGCAATGATGGTGGAAGAGTATCTATCGGAAAAGCTAGTGACAATAGACGTTTCCTTGATGGTGCTATACTCGAAGCACGTATATGGTATGTTTGTCGTACGGAAGAACAGTTAAAGGCTAACGCATGGAATCTTGAAGAAGTCAATCCGGAAGGATTATTGGCTCGCTGGGATTTCTCAGCCGGTGCACCGGTTGCTTATATTGAGGATGGCACTAATTCCGACCATGAATTATTAATGCATATCTCTAAGTACGATAGTTGGAATGCTACGGAATTCCCAATGAGCAGATTCGGGGAAGCTCCTATCGAAGTACCTTTTAAGTAATCTCTAAATTTGAAGAAAAATGAAAGCAATATTCAAACTGTTTATATTGAACCTCTTGGCTTTGGCATTACTTCCATCTTGTAGTGATGATGATCAGTCAAACTCAGAACAGAATGATCCGGTCAGTGGCAATATTTCTCCGGTAGGTTCATTTTCCGTAGAAGCTACCAATAACGAGAATGAACTTCTGGTGAAATGGACCAATCCCAGTAATCGCGACGTGGATATGGTAGAACTCTCTTACAGGGACGTGGAAACGAGCTTGTCTCGTGCTACCGACTTCTCACCGGGACATATCATCATACAGGTAGAACGTGATGTTACACAGGAATATCTGTTGAAAGTTCCTTATTTTGCTACTTACGAAGTTTCTGCCGTAGCTATCAGTAAAGCCGGCAAGCGATCGGTACCCGAAAGCCGTATTATGATGCCTTATCATGAAAAGGTGGATGAGCCGGAACTGAAACTGCCGGAGATGCTGGACCGTGCACATTCTTACATGACTTCTGTCATTGGATATTATTTCGGCAAGAGTTCCAGAAGCTGCTGGCGTGGTAATTATCCTTATGATGGAAAAGGTTATTGGGATGGTGATGCGTTAGTTTGGGGACAAGGTGGCGGTCTTTCGGCATTTGTCGCTATGCGTGATGCAACCAAAGAGAGCGAAGTGGAGAATCTTTACGGTGCAATGGATGATATGATGTTCAAAGGAATACAGTATTTCTGCCAGTTGGATCATGGAATTTTGGCTTATTCCTGCTACCCGGCTGCCGGTAACGAACGTTTTTACGATGATAATGTATGGATCGGGCTCGATATGGTCGACTGGTACATGGAAACGAAAGAGATGCGTTATCTGACACAGGCAAAGGTGGTGTGGCGCTACCTGATTGATCACGGTTGGGATGAGACCTGTGGAGGAGGCGTGCACTGGAAAGAGTTGAACGAACATACTACCAGCAAGCACTCTTGCTCTACCGGACCTACTGCTGTGATGGGCTGTAAGATGTATCAGGCAACTCAGGAACAGGAATATCTGGACTGGGCGATCAAATGTTACGACTATATGCTCGATGTATTGCAAGATAAGTCCGACCATTTATTTTATGACAATGTGCGTCCGAATAAGGATAATCCCAATTTGCCGGGTGACCTTGAAAAAAACAAGTATTCCTACAACTCCGGACAACCATTGCAGGCAGCCTGTCTCTTATATAAGATTACCGGCGAACAGAAATATCTGGATGAAGCGTATGCGATTGCTGAAAGCTGTCATAAGAAATGGTTTATGCCCTATCGTTCCAAAGAGCTGAACCTTACTTTCAATATTCTTGCTCCGGGACATGCCTGGTTCAATACGATCATGTGCCGCGGATTCTTTGAACTTTATTCTATAGACAATGACCGTAAATATATCGATGATATCGAAAAGTCAATGATTCATGCGTGGAGCAGTAGCTGTCATCAGGGCAACAACTTGCTGAATGACGATGATCTGAGAGGGGGGACTACCAAGACCAGTTGGGAAATACTCCATCAGGGAGCATTGGTTGAATTGTATGCCCGGTTAGCAGTATTGGAACGTGAAAACCGATAGTTGAATGATTCCCGTTCAGGGAAAATAAGAAAATAAAAAAGCCATCCCCGGAATAGACGAAGTAGGGATGGCTTTTTTGTAGTGTGCTTACTATTGTTCGGCAGACTATGTTCCGTGAGTTTTTGGAAAGGTTATTCCTTGACAGGCTCAGCCGGTTTGTCTTTGGATGCAGTGTCAGTAACGACTGTATCGTTGACAATAGCGGTCGGTGCACTCAGTTCTGTCTTAACAGGTTCCTCGCTCTTGGTTACAGTATCTTTTACTACTGTATCATTAACGATAGCTGTTGCATTAACTTCTGTCAGGGCTGTCGCAGCTTCTGCAGAGTTCTGAGCCTTAACAAGGAATGAACCACCACAAACAAACATAAACATTGCTACTACTAATACTAATTTTTTCATAATCGTTTGCTTTAATGATTATTAAACATATATTTTCAATTCTCTCTTATGTGTTAGGGAATCGGTTGTTACGTTATCTAACGGCTAATTAAAGGTCAAAGTGTGTGCCAAAGACTGATGTACGCTGTTAATGTATTGATTATAAGTGAAATATGTGGATTGTGTACATTGTCTATAGTGTGGAAACGTATGGGAAATGTGTGGAAAATGGGGCAGGGAGTGTGGAATATTTCTACAGTAATATACTTTGCTAAGTAACGATAAATAATGCGAGAATGGTTATGATACAATCAATAGCTATTCTATTTTTCTTTCGTATCACCTAGGTTGAACAATTGAATCACCTAGGTAATACATTCGTCACCTAGGTACTACGAAATAAAATAACTAATAAAAATGAAAGTTTCGGCAAATAGAATGCTTGTTTAGCGGTAACTTACCCTAAACGGCATGGAAATGAAATACCTGACTAAACAGTTGAAAACTATTCGATTTCATCCGGCCAAGGACAGGGCTTACCTGTGGCTTTGACAGTCGGACGCTGGGCATTTACTTTTCTCAAATAGGTTCCTAATTCTTTAGAAAGGTGTCTGACAATATCCGGATGTTGCGTGCTGAGGTCATGACTTTCGCCTATATCATCGGGAATATTGAATAGCTCTTTTTTGCCTGTGCCATAGTAATAGATCAATTTCCAGTCACCATTGCGTACGGCACAATTAAAGTTGATTCCCGGACCGTCGTTTCCCCAGTTGTTGGGCATGTTCCAAAAGAGGCTGCGCCCTTTGGAAGGATTTCCGGTTTGTTTCAGCAGAGGCAGGAAACTGATACCATCGATAGGCTGAACCGTTTGGTATTTTTTGATACCTGCCATTTCGAGGATAGTGGGATAAAAGTCTTCTATCAGCAGATAATCATTGCATTTGCTGTTAGGCGCTACGACACCGGGCCAGCTGACGATCATCGGCTCACGGATGCCACCTTCATAGGTGGAGCCCTTACCACTATTCAGTGGATGGTTTTGTGTATGGAGTTTGCCGTCACGCCAGTATGATTCGGCGGCAAGTCCTCCGTTGTCGCTCATAAAGATGATGATGGTGTTGTCAGCTTCTCCGCTTTTTTCCAGCCAGTCCATTAAATCACCCAGACTCTTATCCATACCTTCTATCAGCGTGGCATAAGCGGCTTCGTGATCGGTCATGCCTTTTTTCTTGTATTTGTCGTAGAAACGTTTGTCCTTGTCCAATGGGACATGGATGGCGTATTGAGACATATACAGGTAGAAGGGTTGGTTGTACTTCTTGGCTTTGTTCAATGCTTTGATGGCTTCCAAGGTTAATGCTTCGGTAACGAAGGTTTCCGTTCCCCAGTACTTCTCAAGTCCGGGAACGGCCATGAGCGATATCGGTTTTCCGTTTTTGTTGTGACCATAATTTTCTTCTCCCAGATAGCTGGCAAGTCCTCCGGCTGCGTGTCCGGCTATGTTTACTTCGAATCCCCAGTGGTGCGGGTCTTCTCCCGGAGTATCTATGGCGCCGAAATGTGCCTTTCCGCAATGAATCGTATGATAGCCGCTGTCTTTCAGCAGTTGTACGAAAGAAGTTCCTACGAATGTATTGTTGGTGCCAGGCACCTGACTTACTCCGTTATAGTTCCAGTCTGGTACTTCCAGCACTTTATCTTTACGGTCTGTTTTTATATTCTTTTGCAGTGTCCAGTTGGTTACCCGGTGACGTGCCGCGTTCGTTCCGGTGATGAGGCTGCATCGGGTGGGAGAACTGATACTGCTCGCATACGCTTGTGTGAACATCATGCCCTGTTTGGCAAGTCGTTCCATGTTGGGTGTTTCATACAGCTCATTGTAGTCTGTCTTTTGTGTCCAGAAGGGGAGCGAAGTGTCCTGCCATCCCATGTCATCTACCATAAAGAGGATGATGTTAGGACGTTTGTCCACCCGTTGTGTCTGAACGGACTTCTGTGCTTGCAGACTGGTACTAACCAGTGGTATGAGCGTGAGGGGGAAAAGTATTTTTTTGTTCATCGATTGATTATTTAGTGTTATTTCTTTATTTCAATTCTACCGGTCTTTCTTATGGGTATACTCCGTAATTCCTGCTTTTTGCCGGAATCAGCCCATATTCTCAATGTGCCGGTACAATGGACGTCCAGTATCAATGTATCTGCACTACGTTCAAGTATCTGCACGGTAGCAGGCGACAGATATTTCTCTTGTATGCCGATAACTGCCCAGCCTTTGCGGATAGGACAAAGGTGGAACAGGCAATCTGTGAATCCGGATAGCTTTATTTTTCTTTCGGATGCGGTCAATACTTCTGCGCTTTGTTTTTCCCAGTTGAATGCGAGAATGCTATCGGAAGAAAAACGAGCGGATTCTTCGATATTTTCCCGTAAAAAGTAATCTTCCCGCTTGATGAAGCTTTCTACTTCTTGGTAAGAGGGGGAGGTGTTAAGATTGTAACAAATGACTGAGGTGGCTTCGTCCCCTGTAGGTGCAAATACCCGGTAGGCTTTGCCGCTTTGCAATGGATTGGTCAGTATGCATTCCGGAGTTGGAACGGCTGGGGCTGAGGGACGGAATATCTTTCCGGCTTCATCAATCAGGGGACGGATATTAGCTGCAATAAATTCAGTTGGTGAGTCTGATAGGTAAACAGGTCCACCGGAGATGGCCTTTGAACGTGCCATCAGACTACCGCAAATGGTATCACAAGAGTGAAACATGTCGTGGTCAGGCCAGACGGTTTGTCCCTGCATGAGTGTATTGGTATACGACTGGAACAGATGTGACTTTGCCATATTTTCGTCATATTTCTTGTAATCTATGCTGACACGCGTCACACTGCTGTACAGGGTGTGGTCCATGTTCAGAACATTCTGTGCCATGCAGTTCATTAGTCCCATTTGCAGGCGGTGTGTCTGGTGCTCCAAAGCAAGGTTGCAGTCTTTTGCCTGACGGATAACCTGTGTGCCACCCATGTAGAGTGGGAGAGTGAATGACTGATTGTCTATCTTTAGAAAATCAAATCCATATTCTTTCATCGTACGGATATGATATTCGTACCATGCTTCTATCTTGTCCGTGCTTGTGCCGGGCAGTAGGCTGCCATTGTAGGCATATAAGGTTTGCCGGATTTCCGGTGGAAAGTCATTATCGGCAGAGATTCCCAGCCAATAGCCGGAAAGACTGTACCATAAGCCTATCCATCGGATTTTGTCTGCTTGTTTGCGGTTCATGATACGCATCCATCCGTTAGGGAAACGTTTTTTATCGGGAACGAGACTGGTCAGTTGGCGGTTCTTATTCGCAATGTGACCATCGTCAATTAATATGTAACGTACAGGTATGCCCGATGATTCAATGGCGTCGATATCATTGAGTATTTTTGTTTCATCGATATCAAAATGATAATGTTCCCAAGTACACCACCCCAAATAGTTAAAAGCATCGAAATACTGTTTGTCGGTTCTTTTACGGAGAGTGGGCACTGCTGCATTATCTGCCGTTAACGAATGGTAGGCATCGCTGAATACATGATATACAGATGAAGATTTCCGGATAAGAAGGAGAGGGAGTTGTCCGTTTAGTGCGTCTTCTCCCAACGTGGAGATATACAGCGTGATTGTCCCGTCCTGATTAACTTGAAACCAGCTGAGGCTGTTGTCGCCAGCAATGGCCTTGGCGAATAAGTACTCTCCATCAGAGAGTTCAAAGAGTAGTGCATCACCCGATACGGACGGTAGAGCATTGGAAGGGATACCTTCATAATCGCTTCGTGTAAGGTCTTCCAGGCGGCTGAATACCCAAGGAAGTAACCGGTTCGTGTTATTCGGCCATTGATAGTCGTCGGGACGGGAATCACGACTGAAGAATATTCCACGAACATACAAAGGAAGTGCAACTTTATACGAAAGTGTACCCTGATGTTCCGGTACTTGCTGTTCGTATATTATGGGGGTAGATGGAGTATAGGTATTCAGGTCGATATTTTTTTCCATCCGGTAAGCTGCAACATCTTTGTATGTTTTTCCTTTATGGTAGGTAAACGGGTTCTGGGCAGACAGCGATGCTGTAGCAAAGATGCCCGTCAATGTCCATAAACAGATGTGGATAAATCTTCTCATGCCTCTTGTCTATTTTACAGAATATGCGCTGAAATTAATAATATCCGGCAATGCGATCGATTCGGTTACAGTCAGTTTTAATGCAGTGGCTTCTACCGGTTCAAACTTTTCGATCCGTTTGTGTCCTACCGATTCTCCTGTGCAGACGGTTTGCCATTTTCCGTCCACTTTGGCTTCTATTTGATATTGTCGGATGCGTTCTCCGTTTTTAATGTTTTCCTGGATAATACAATAATTGACCGGTTGCTTCTTTTCAAATTTCAGTGTCAGGCTTTTCTTTTGTCCCGAAATGCGGGCTATCGGAGAGGAAAATCGACGATTGATTTCGTCTCCCATTTCTTTCAGGCGCTGTACATCTCCGACAGGGATTAACCCGGTCGGGTCAGGAGTTAATCCGAGAATGAGGGTAGCGTTTCTTCCTACTGACTTTTCATATTTGTTCATCAGAGTGTTTAGCGGATAGATATTATTTTCGTCATCCGGTTCCCAAAACCATTCATGGCGACCGTTTGCTCCTCGTAGCGGAGTGTCTGCCATTGCAGGTACCCAGTATTTGCCGTTCTTGTCACCGTGCTTTAAGAGTTCGATCTGATCGATGTTACTTTCAATGCGTTTATGATGTGAACAGGGAACGGGAAAGGTAGACCAGCAAGGATATTCTACTGTACCTGTTTCCGAACCTCCCCATCGGAAGTCGGCACGGTCGATGTTATGATAGAAAAGACAGTTGGGCTGATACTTATTAACAATCGGTTCTACGTCCGGACCGTCGCCACGTGGATCATCGGCTCCGCCGTCAAACCATATCATATATAAATCTCCGTAGCGGGTACAGAGTTCTGTAACCATCTTCTCGCACAGACGCTTGTACCATGACTGGCGGTTGCGGGCGAATTCTCCTTCTCCTTCGGCTTTGAAGTTATGAATACCTAGCAGTGAGTTCCAGCGGATGCCGATGTAGATGCCCGGTTGCAGCCCGTATTTGCGACAGGAATTTACGAAGTCGCGGACAATATCTCCTTTTCCGTCTCTCCATTTCACAGCTTTCAGGCAATAAGGGTTGACATCGCTTTGCCAGAGTCCGAAACCTGTCTCGTGGGTGGCTGTCAGTACGGCAAATTTACATCCGGCAGCTTTGGCGGCCTGTACCCATTGGTCGGTGTTCAGTTCTGTCGGGTTGAAGATATTATAATCTTCGATAGGATTGATACGGTTGTTGCCTTGCCCGTAGCGGATGCCGTCGAACACATGCAGGTCATAATGGAAGACAGCACCCATTTCAGCTTCATGCCATTTGAGTTGATGAGGCTTGGGGGTGGGTATGTCCTGCTGTTGGGCGAAGCTGTAAGCTGAGCATAAGATAAAGAGGGAGAGATAGCAAAGTTTTTTCATGGTGTTTCTTTAGTTATGGTTTCAGATAATGGGCAAATGAATCATTGGTATGGAGTAGCCATGCCTTGAGTTGTTTGTTGAATTGCCGGACCAGATGGGGGGATTGTCCGGCAATATTATCCATTTGATATGGGTCTTTGGTTCGGTCGAAAAGAACTGTTTCGTCTATTTTTCCATTGGTTGCGTGAACTGCGAATGTGTGGGTTGCCGTACGTAGGCCGCGATATCCGGTAGCGTGATTGTCAAACTGTACATAATAATAAGGTTGCACAACCTCTTTTTTACTCTTTCCCAGAATCTGACGGGATAAGTCGAAAGTTTGTACGGTTTCGGGTATTTCCTTTCGAAATCCCATCAAGGATAAGAGAGAAGGATACAAGTCGGCAAAAGCAATCATTAAACGGTCGTCTTTGCGCGGCTTTATCTTTGCCGGCCAAGAGATAATCATGGGGATACGCATGGATTCTTCGTAAAAGATATCCTTTCCGGCAGCATTGTGAGCTCCCATGCAGATACCATGATCGGACGTAAATACAACGATGGTATTCTCAAAAAGTCCATTGCTTTTGAGCGTTTCGATGATACGTCCTACGTTCTCGTCTACTCCTGTGATACAGGCGTAATAGTTGCGTATATTATTTCTGAAATAGTTTCCCATTTCGGTACCTTTGGCGGGTATGTCCGGTCGATTGGCACAGAGAGCTTCCACATCCATATCCTTATATAAGGCTTTGTATCTGTCAGGAACCAGTTCGTAACCGGTATGTGGAGGGTTCATTGAAACGACCAATGCGAAAGGCTGTTTACTCTCTTTTTGTGCCTGAATGTATTCGATGGCTCTGTCTGCTTCATAAGCAGGTCCCCATTGGTTGACATAATAGAAACTGTCACGTGGGGCAGTGGCGTTCCAGTACATTGGTTTCAGATGATAATCGTAGGTTCCGTATGCTATCCAGTGTTCGAATCCATGACGGCGTTCGGGAGGACACCATTCGTTCCATGCTACTTTACCATGATTGTTGTAGGTATCTACATAGGGTTTATAAGGAGAATCCAGATGCCATTTTCCTATATATCCTGTACGGTAGTCCATGTCTTTTAGTACATCACTCCAGCAGCGTGCCTCCTGCGGAAGTTCTACTCCGTAAGGTGCTGTTTGTGAGTTACAGTTTCCTACCACTTTGTTATGGAGAGGATACATGCCTGTCATCAGCATGGCCCGGGCAGGCGATGAAACAGGATAACTGCTGACAGCATTGGTGAATAGCACTCCTTCGGAAGCCAGATTATCCAGGCAAGGGGTCTTTACAGGTTCTCTGCCCAGGCAGCCTAGTGCGTCACCCCGATATTGGTCTGCCATGATGAAGACAAGATTCGGAGGTGTCTGGGCGGCAAGCGGAAGAATCGGAACGACGAATGTAGCTCCGATCAACCATTTATGATAATATTTAGTCTTTGGTATGTGCATTATCATAAAAATAGTTTTTTTGTGTCTGACAAGTTAAGATCAACTAAGGTCATCGTATGTATTATTTAAAGGTGTACATGAAATTGTTATACGGTTGCAAATGTATGCAAACAATGTGGTTCCGAGTATACCTGTTTCTTTCATTCAACATACATGTTTAATTCAGAAGTCCATTTCTTCATTCTATTTTTTGTATGTTTTGACTTAATTTCGTTTATTTGCTATAAATTGATTAATAGAATGAAGCACTTAAATCTAATTCTGACACTTCTGATTCTGATCTGTTATCCGCTGCATCCTGCTTATGCTTTTTTTGATAAAGATATTCAATTGCTGACGATGAGGGATGGATTGGCAGATAACACGATTCCTTGCATATATAAGGATGAAGACGGATTTATGTGGTTTGGTACGGATAACGGATTAAGCCGTTATGATGGAAAAACGATTCAGAACTTTAAGCCTGCTGAGGCTTATGTCTCAGTTTCCGGTATTGTGAGGTTGTCAGATGATCTTTTAGGTGTCGTATCTGATGGATTTCTTTATTACTTCAACCGAAAGCTGGAAACTTTTCTTCCGAAATGCGTTGATTCTGCTATTTCGACAGGTGTTACTCATGTCTTAGTTGCTGATGATTCTTCCTATTGGGGAATATCAGGAAGCAGGCTGATACTTTATCAATGGGAGATAGAACAAGGTGAGGAAGAGGGAGAATATGCTGTTCGGGTAAACATACAAAAGGAGTTTCAGTTATTAGAGGAAAAAACGGAGCTCTTTTCTTCTATCTGTTATCGTGAAGAAGATAAGAACGGGATATGGCTGACTACTAATCGGGGGAATCTGATTCTGTTTCATCCGGATACTCCGGAATCGTATCAAAAGATATCGTTGGCAGACGGAAAACCGTTACAAGTTACTTCCATTTTAAATAAAGACGGTATCGTCTGGATTTCAACCATTGCCAAAGGTATTGTACGCTATCATACGAAGTCGGGACATATTGACCGAATTTCGTTTGGTGGAACAGGAAAGGAGAATCTCCTTTCCCATACAGATGTTTATCAGATTGTATTTGTTGGTAACAATCGATATCTGGCAGTGACATGGGGTGGCTATACACTATTGATGCCGGATGAAAAGCAGCCGGAAGAATTGACATCAGAGATTTATAGCAATACACATACGCAGATTTACCGGAATCTGGAAACGCGTATGATTTCTGCTTATTATGATCCGAATGGCCTTCTTTGGATTGGAACTAATGGGGGAGGGGTGATGTATTCGGATTTGAGGTCACAGTTCTATGACCGTTATTATCAGGACAGACATAACGAAATATGCAGTATCCTTCTGGATGATAATCATCGAGTGTGGTTAGCGACCTATCATAAAGGAATCATGCGAAGTGACATGCCATACGTACAAGGGAAAAAACTTAGTTTTTCTAAAGTAGATACAGGAAGTGGAAAATCCGAAGAAACGATGTTATGTGCTCTGGAAGACGCAGACGGAAATCTGTGGTTTGGCAATATAGACGGCACTTTGACTGTCTGCCACATCCGGACCGGTCGTTTTGTTGTTCATTCATTGTTGGTGGATGGTGTTGCCAACAGGGCTTCGGTATGGGCTTTATATATGGATAATAAGAACAGGCTCTACGTAGGTACGGGCGATGGGCTGCTGTTGTATAATCATCAGGAGAGTACATGCGTCAAGTTATCTGCTGAACGGTATTTGAATGAGAAAAGACAACCCTTTATCCGTGCGATTGTTCAGACCAAGGATGGGACAATATGGCTGGGGACAAGTAATATGGGAGTTTGCAGATTGGTTGAATCTGCTTCCGGAGATATATCCGTAGAAAACGGATATGAGGGAAGAATGAATATGGAATATCGTTCGGTACGCTCATTACTGGCATCTTCGGATGGAAATTTATATATAGGTTATACGGATGGCTTTGCTGTCCTGTCTCCCCGAGAGAATTCAATCAGCGCGCATTATACAACGAATAACGGATTGTGCAGTAACTTTATCGGCTGTATGGCAGAAGACAACGAGGGGCATGTCTGGCTGGGAAGTAACTCCGGCATATCGCGTTATGGCCGTCGCCAGCATCTTTTCTATAACTACTACATAGCGGGTAGTAACCGTTCTGCTATATTCAGTGATAAGACTTTATTCTTCGGGAATAATCAGAGCCTGACTTATTTCAATCCGGAGGAAATAAATGCTTATCCAACGAATGAGCGTGTATTGATAACTGGTTTGGAAGTTGATAACCGTCCTGTTGGGATAGGGGAAAAGGTAAATAATCAGATTATACTCAATCAAATAATCTCTTCTGCAGAGCGGATTGTACTGGATAATGATAATAGGGACTTCTCCTTGAGTTTCAATAACTTGTCCTATTCGGATGAACGACAGAAATATAACTACCGGCTTTTACCTTATCAGGGGAATTGGCTGATCTCTGATGAGGGAGAGAGAGCTTCGTATACCAATCTCCCTGCCGGAGATTATGTGTTTGAAGTGAGGAATATTTATCCGAATGGTGAGACTGGGGAGGTAACTTCATTGAAGATTGTTATTCTCCCTCATTGGAGCCAGACTTTTGTTTTTCGGCTTTTCGTCTCTCTGTTATTGTTGGGAGGAGTAGCTTATGGAATGCGGTTGATAAAACTTCGCCAAAAACGAATGGAACACGAAATGCAGATGAAGCATGAACTGCTGACGGTCAGCCTGGAGCGTGAGAAAGAACATCAGATACGTGTGGAACGTGAGAACTTTTTTACGGGAGTTGCCCATGAACTGCGTACACCGCTGACTCTGATTCTTGCTCCGGTGCAGGAACTGATGAAACGGTATAGTCCGTCGGAGGACTTTTATAAGAAATTGCAACTCATATATAAGAATGCGACTTCACTGCATACTTTAGTCGATCAGTTGCTTTATATACAAAAGATAGAGGCTGGAATGGTCAGGCTTCAATTGTCAGAGACTGATTTGGTGCAGTTGGTTCGTAATGTGTCGGAACCGTTCCGGCAGATGTCCGAAATCAGACAACTGCACTTTGATGTTGATTTACCCGATGAGAGGCTTTTGTATTGGGTAGATGAGGGAAAGATTACTTCGGCTGTGCAGAATCTTCTTTCTAATGCCTTTAAGTATACGCCTCCGGGAGGACATGTTCTGCTCTCCGTATCTCCTGCCATGAGAAACGGTCAAGGCTATTGCCGGATAACGGTTTCGGATACGGGTGCGGGGATTCCGGAAGAGTTGCAGAAACATATTTTTGAATCGTTCATAACAGGCGATAATAGACCGGAAATGTCAACAAAGGCAGGAGTGGGACTACATATTGTGAAGACTACGATGGACTTGCATCATGGATTGGTTACTTTAAAGAGCGTGCCTGATGAAGGGAGTACCTTTGCCCTTTATATTCCCGAAGGAAAAGCGCATTTTGCAAAAGATACTTATGAGCTTGTAGACGCTCAGCAGGAAAAAATAAAGGATGAGGATTTGGAACCAGAGTCGTTTTCTCCGGCGTCGGAAAATAATGTGCAGGAGGCGGGAGTTAAAAAGAGTCTGCTGATAATAGAAGATAATGAAGATGTCCGTGAATATATCCGGAGCTTATTTGCTTCCAGATATACTGTCTATGAAGCCGGGGATGGGGAGGAAGGAGTGCGGGTGGCAAAAGAACAGTTGCCCGACCTTATAATCTCGGATGTGATGATGCCCGTAAAAGACGGTTTTACTTGCTGTCGGGAAATTCGTAGGCAGCAGGAGACTGCTCCTATTCCTATTCTGATGTTGACCGCTAAAGCGGAGGATATTGATATCATGCAGGGCTGCAATAGCGGAGCGGATGATTATATGATGAAACCGTTTAATCCGGAGGTATTAAAAACAAAAGTGGATAACTTGATTTTGCAGCGTGAGCGATTGAAACGGATTTATACAAAAGCTCTGATGCTGAAACGGAAGTCAGAAGAAGGAGAGAAAGAAGATGCCTTTTTGCAGCGGCTTATCTCTATAATAGAAGCCAATCTTTCTAATGTAGACTTTAATGTAAAGATGTTGGCGGAGCAATTGAACATGAGTCAGCCAACCTTATACCGGAAGGTGAAACAGCGCAGTGAATTGTCGGTTATTGATATGATCCGCAGTATACGTATAAGCAAGGCGGCAACATTAATTCTGGAGAACCACTATTCAATTCAGGAAATCTCGGAAATGGTTGGGTATTCCGACACCCGTACTTTGCGTAAGCACTTTATGGAACAGTTTGGCGTATCCCCCTCTAAATATATAAATAGCGCTGATTTATATTCTATAGGTTGATATTATATAGTTTCAGTTTATTATATAATGTCTTCCGGTCGATATTGAGCAATTGTGCTGCCTTACTTTTATTATTTCCGGTCTGGCGCAATGCTTCCAGAATGTGTTCTTTCTCCGTCTCTTCATTGCGTAGCGCCATACTTGCCGGACAAGCAGTAGTCGTCTCCAGCAATTCGGTTCCTAATTCAAGAAGAGTGATGAAACTGCCTTGTGCCAGTAAAGTAGCTCTTTTAACGATATTCTTCATCTGGCGTAAGTTGCCCGGCCAGTGATAGTTGAGCAAAGCTTGTGATGCTTTCGAGTCGAAACCGATCAGGTGTTTGTCAAGCTCCTTGTTTGCCTGGTCGAGGAAGAAATTGGCAAACAGCAGTATGTCTTCTTTTCGTTCTTTCAGGTCGGGCATCCGCAGGGTAAATTCGTTGATACGGTGGAAAAGGTCTTCACGGAAAGTTCCCTTTTCGATGGCCTGTTCCAGATTCTCGTTGGTAGCAGAAACCAGACGGATATCAACCGCTACTTCCTGTGTGGAACCGACCGGACGGATCTTTCTCTCTTGCAGGGCACGGAGAAGTTGTATCTGCACCTCATAGCCGAGATTGCCTATCTCATCCAAAAAGATAGTACCGCCATTGGCTGCAACAAACGCTCCTGTTTTGTCAGTCAGTGCTCCTGTAAAAGAGCCTTTCACGTGACCGAAGAATTCGGATGCGGCTAATTCTTTGGGAATCGAACCGCAATCTACCGCGATAAACGGTTTATCGTTTCGTTTACTCAGTTGATGGATACGGTGTGCCACATACTCTTTTCCCGTTCCGCTGGAGCCGTTGATCAGTACGGACATATTAGTTGGAGCGACCAGACCTACATAATTATAGAGTTGCTTGGCGGCATCACTTTCTCCTTCCAGATAAGCATGATGAGTCTCGGCATTATTGGAGGATACGGCAGAAGAACTTTTTTTTGCAGGGGCTTTGGCAGTGTTATGAACGGCTGAGGTTTCTTTCGCTTGCAAAGCTTCCGACATTTTTTTCAGCAATTCTTCCGGGTTCACCGGTTTGGCAACGTAGTCACGTGCTCCCAGTTTCATAGCCTGCACTGCCGATTGGATATCGGCATAGCCGGTCATAATAATCAAAGGTATATCGATTCCCTTTTCGTTCATCCACTTCAGAAGATCGATACCATCGTGATCGGGTAAACGCAAATCGGACAGGATCAAGTCTGCTCCTTGTCCTTCAATGTGCTTCTGGGCACGGGCAATGTTACTCACTGACGATACTTCAAACCCTTTTTTTCCTAGCCAGGTTTTCAGCATCATTCCGAAAGTGATATCGTCTTCAATAATTAATATGGATTTCATCATACTCTCTTTTGCCTCTTTTTAATGCTGCAAAGGTAAGAGGATTTGGGCGAAAGTAGTATATTTGCAAACTTAAATTAAATAAAAGTGTTATGAAAAAGATTGCATACTTACTATTAACCATATCGTTTTGCGGACTTACAGCCTGCAAAACCGGAACAAAAAAAGGAGGAAATATGGACAACGAAACGTTGGTTAAGATTGAAACAACCTTGGGAGACATCAAGGTTAAGTTGTATAACGAGACGCCTAAACATCGTGATAATTTCATTAAACTGGCGGAAGAGGGTGTTTATGAAGGAACGCTGTTCCATCGTGTTATCAAAGATTTCATGATTCAGGCAGGTGATCCGGATTCAAAGAATGCACCGAAAGGAAAGATGCTGGGAGCAGGAGATGTGGGTTACACACTTCCGGCTGAGTTTGTATATCCGAAGTATTTTCACAAAAAAGGTGCTTTGTCGGCTGCCCGTCAGGGAGACAATGTGAATCCGAAGAAGGAATCTTCCGGTTGCCAGTTCTATATTGTAACAGGTAAAGTCTACAATGATTCCACTTTGCTGGGCATGGAAAGCCAGATGAATGAAAATAAGATCAATGTTATTTTCAATACATTGGCTCAGAAGCATATGAAGGAAATCTATAAGATGCGGAAAGAGAACGATGAAAACGGTCTCTATGAATTGCAGGAAAAACTTTTTGCGCAGGCCCAGGAAGAAGCTGCCAAGCAACCGGAATTTCATTTTACACCGGAGCAGGTCGAGGCTTACACGACAGTAGGAGGTACTCCGCATTTGGACGGCGAATATACGGTCTTCGGCGAAGTGGTAGAAGGGATGGATATTGTGGATAAAATCCAGCAGGTGAAAACCGACCGTAGCGACCGCCCCGAAGAAGACGTGAAAATAGTAAAAGTAGAAGTACTAGATTAAGTAGAATGAAGATTAACAGGCATATTCTGGATAATGGGTTGCGTTTGGTACACTCGCAGGACGAAAGTACACAGATGGTAGCTCTTAATATATTATATAATGTGGGAGCACGCGACGAACATCCCGAGCATACCGGCTTCGCCCATTTGTTCGAACACTTGATGTTCGGAGGTTCGGTGAATATCCCCGATTATGATATGCCGCTGCAACTGGCAGGCGGTGAGAATAATGCCTGGACCAATAATGACATCACCAATTACTACCTCACTGTACCCCGGCAAAATGTAGAAACCGGTTTTTGGCTGGAATCTGACCGTATGCTGAGCCTCGATTTCAGTGGGCGGAGTCTGGAAGTACAGCGTGGAGTAGTAATGGAAGAATTCAAGCAACGTTGCTTGAATCAGCCTTATGGAGATGTTGGTCATCTTTTGCGCCCTTTGGCATACCGGACACATACTTATCAGTGGCCTACCATTGGGAAAGATTTGTCGCATATAGCCAATGCGACACTGGAAGAAGTGAAAGCATTCTTCTTCCGTTTCTATGCCCCGAACAATGCAATCTTGGCTGTAACGGGGAATATTGCTTTTGAAGAAGCAGTCGCATTGACGGAGAAATGGTTTGGCCCTATCCCTCGCAGGGAGGTTCCTCAACGGAATCTTCCGCAGGAACCGGAGCAGACGGAAGAAAGGCGGTTGACGGTAGAGCGAAACGTACCCCTTGATTCTTTATTCATGGCGTATCATATGTGCAGCCATGATCATCCGGATTATTATGCTTTTGATATATTGTCGGATTTGTTGAGTAACGGTCGTTCCAGTCGTTTGAATCAGCATCTGGTGCAACAAAAGCAACTGTTTTCAAGTATTGACGCTTATATCTCCGGTAGTGTGGATGCCGGATTATTCCATATCTCCGGCAAACCTTCGGCAGGTGTATCGCTGGAACAGGCGGAAGCGGCTGTGCGTGAAGAACTGGAGCGTTTGCAACAAGAACCTGTAGACGAACAGGAACTGGAAAAAGTAAAGAATAAATTCGAATCGACACAGATATTCGGCAATATCAATTATTTGAATGTCGCTACCAATCTGGCATGGTTCGAACTGTTAGGCAGAGCGGAAGACATGGAAAAGGAAGTGGACCGTTATCGCGCTGTTACTGCCGGACAGTTGCAAAGAGTTGCCCAGTCTGCTTTCCGGAAAGAGAATGGAGTGATACTTTATTATAAAAAACAAGTGTCCTGATTCTCTCCTTTGGAGTGGGACATTTTATAGAGGCAACATCGGGATGCAAAGTTGCCGGGATATGCGATTAACTACGGAAAAATAAATGAGAAATATCTATAGTATATATAAGGAACATTACAAGGCACTGCTCTCTCTCGGATTGCCCATTGTAATCGGGCAAATAGGAGTTATCGTGCTTGGTTTTGCCGATACGTTGATGATTGGACACCATAGTACGATAGAACTGGGTGCTGCCTCCTTCGTTAATAATGTATTCAATCTGGTGATTATTTTCAGCACAGGTTTCTCGTATGGGCTGACTCCTATTGTAGGAGGCTTGTATGGAACTCATCAGTATGCTCCGGCAGGACAGGCATTGCGCAACAGTTTGCTGGCAAATTTATTGGTAGCACTCTTACTCACAATTGCTATGACTGTCCTTTACTTCAATGTGGAGAATCTGGGGCAGCCGGAGGAACTTATTCCTCTGATTAAACCTTATTATCTGGTTCTGCTGGCTTCACTTGTCTTTGTGATGCTTTTCAATGGCTTCAAGCAGTTTACGGATGGAATTACGGACACTAAAACTGCCATGTGGATATTGCTCGGTGGAAACGTGCTGAATATCATTGGTAATTATATCCTGATATACGGAAAGCTGGGCTTGCCGGAAATGGGTTTGCTGGGTGCCGGTATCAGTACGCTGTTCTCGCGTATCGTGATGGTGATCGTGTTTGTTATTATCTTTATGCGGAGTCCGCGTTTTCTTCGTTTTAAACTCGGCTTTTATCGTTTGGGATGGTCTAAAGCTATCTTCGGACGTTTAAATTCTCTGGGCTGGCCGATTGCTTTTCAGATGGGGATGGAGACAGCTTCGTTCAGTTTGAGTGCGGTGATGATTGGCTGGTTGGGCACGATTGCACTGGCTTCTCATCAGGTCATGCTGGCCATTTCTCAGTTTACTTTCATGATGTATTATGGGATGGGAGCTGCTGTAGCTGTCCGTGTGAGTAACTTTAACGGGCAGGGCGATATACTCAATGTACGTCGTTCGGCTTATGCCGGTTTTCATCTGATGATGGCGTTGGGTGTTGTGCTTTCTTCTATTGTATTCCTTTGCCGCAATTATTTGGGAGGCTGGTTTACCGACAGCACCGAGGTGGCGGCTATGGTGACTTCACTGATTTTCCCATTCCTGGTATATCAGTTTGGCGATGGATTGCAGATTACCTTTGCCAATGCTTTGCGTGGAATCTCAGATGTGAAATTAATGATGCTGATTGCCTTCATTGCTTATTTCCTCATTTCGCTTCCGGTCGGTTACTTTTGCGGATTTGTGCTGGAATGGGGGATAATAGGTGTCTGGATGGCATTTCCTTTTGGGTTGACCAGTGCCGGTCTGATGTTATGGTGGCGTTTCCATCAGAAGACGAAACTTCCGTCCCCGATTCAAAATAAATAATTCAAAATCTTTATTTGCCTATGGCTTCCTTCCGCTTCACCAAACTGAAAATAACCATTGGCTATATTTTGCTGTTGGCGATTCTTCTTTTTTCTCTGGTGTTTGTGCATCAGGAAATGGAAACACTGTCGGCTGCAGACGATCAGCAGAATCTGAGAACAGACAGTCTGCTGACCCTTCTTCACGAAAAGGACCAGAATACCCTTCAGATGCTGCGGGTATTGAGCGAGGCGAATGACAGCTTGCTTTCCGCTTCAGAAATTGAAGAAATCATCTCCGAACAGCAGGATTCGGTGATTACCCAGCAACGGGTACAGCATCGGGTCATTACCAAACGCGATTCTTTGATAACTACCCCCAAAAAGAAAGGCTTTTTCAAACGCTTGGGGGAAGTGTTCGCACCTTCTAAAAAAGATACTGCCGTGTTGGTCAACACTTCTCTGGAAGTGGCTACCGATACAATTCTGGAACCTGTTAAGTCGGCGGATTCTCTTCAGCATAAGATTCGCATGGCTACCGAAGAGAAACGCTTGCAACGGCGAAGAACGATCCGGCGTACCAGTACGAGGTATCAGCGGATGAACACACAGTTGACCGCAAGAATGGATAGCCTGATTAAGGGGTATGAGGAGAAAATGACTGAACGTGCCCGTCAGGATGCGGCACTTCAGCAGGAGGTGAGGATGCGTTCGGCAAGCATCATTGCAGGCATCGCTATTGGTGCTGTATTCCTGTCTGCTTTTTTTCTGATTCTGATCATGCGGGATATCACTCGCAGCAATCGTTATCGAAGCCAGCTTGAAGAAGCGAATAAGCGGGCGGAAGATTTGCTTGTCGCCCGTGAAAAGCTGATGCTTGCTATTACCCATGACTTCAAGGCACCGTTGGGCTCTATCATGGGATATACGGAATTGCTGTCCCGGCTGACCGAAGATGAACGGCAACGATTCTACCTGGACAATATGAAGAGCTCTTCGGAACATTTACTGAAGTTAGTAAGCGACTTGCTTGATTTTCACCGTCTCGATCTTAATAAGGCAGAAGTGAACCGGATTGTTTTTAATCCGTCCCAGCTATTTGAGGAAATCCGTGTTTGCTTTGAACCGCTGACGGCGGCAAAAGGCTTGGTATTGCAATGTCATATTGCTCCGGAGCTATCGGAGAAGTATATCAGTGACCCTTTGCGCATTCAGCAGATCGTGAATAATCTCTTGTCCAATGCTGTGAAATTCACTCAGCAGGGTGAGATAACGTTATCTGTCAGTTATGATGCTTCGAAGCTGACCATTGCGGTCTCGGATACCGGAAAAGGCATGGCGTCAGAAGATCGGGAACGTATTTTTCAGGAATTTACCCGCCTTCCCGGTGCGCAAGGAGAAGAAGGATTCGGGCTGGGATTGTCTATCGTACATAAGTTGGTTCTTCTGCTTGAAGGTACCATCGATGTACAAAGTACCTTGGGAAAAGGAAGTTGCTTCACTGTCGTGTTGCCACTCTTTCCGGTAGGTAAGTCGATTGTGGAGAATAAGCCTTTTGGAAGCAGAATCAGAAAAACACCGGCAGGTGCAGAGGTTCCCGGAGAGGATGCTTCTTCTGAAGAGAATACATTGAACGAAGAAACAGACGCTATCCCACCTATGAAGGTTATCCGTGTGCTTCTGATTGATGATGATAAGATTCAGTTGAACCTGACTGCCGCCATGCTGAAGCAACATGGCATTGATGCAGTCTGTTGTGAGCAATTGGAGGAACTGACAGAACAATTGCGTTCTTCAACTTTTGATGTACTGCTGACTGATATACAGATGCCTGCCATCAACGGTTTTGATCTGGTAAAATTATTGCGTGCCTCTAATATCCCTCAGGCCCGTAATATTCCGGTAATTGCTGTCACGGCACGCAGTGAAATGGATGAAAAGGCGTTGCATGAACATGGCTTTGCCGGATGCCTGCACAAACCTTTTACAGTAAAAGAACTGTTGCTGACCTTGAATGAAGGTCAGATGGCGGCTGATGAGGCACATATAACACACGATATGCAACTGACAGCAGATGCACTACCTGAAGAGAATCCCTCGACAGAGATTGATTCAAAGCGTGAAAGTGCTCATCCTTCATTCAATTTCTCTGCACTTACCGCCTTCTCGGAAGATGACCCGGAAGCAGCACGTTCCATTATCCGGACTTTTGTCGAAGAGACCGGAAAGAATGCCGAACGGATGCAGCAGGCATTGGTTGGCAGGGAGGTGGACGGAATTGCCGCCATGGCTCATAAACTGCTTCCTCTTTTTATTTTAATAGGTGCTTCTGAGTCAGTTGCTCCATTAAAATGGCTGGAGTCTTGTCGTGGAGAAGCGTTCTCCGGTGATATAGAAAAGACTGCGTTGGAAGCGCTGGAGGCAGTTCGCAAAGTGATTCGCGCTGCTGAAGATTATGGTCTGGAGGCACGTTAGATCTCAGCTACTATGTGCTTCAGGTTAAGCTCCCGGTGTACGACCTGTGCCACTCCGTTGTCACACTTGTGCCAAGGGCTTGACACAGTTGTGCCACTACGATGGCACAGTTGTGTCAAAGGCGCGGCACAGACATAGGCTGGTAGTAAAAAGAGAAGATGTCGCTGGTTTTCTCACATTTTAGCTCTTCGACAAACCTTTTTTCAAAGTAATTTGTTTACTTTGTATCACTTTTACACTGACACATCCTGCATGAAACGAAAATGGATAAGACGGGTGAGCTGGATATTGCTTACTCCTATAATACTTTTTGTAATACTAATGGTATTACTTTATATACCTCCTGTTCAGAATCTTTTGCGACGGGAGGTTACTGCGTATGCTTCTAAGGCAACCGGAATGCAGATTCAGGTAGAACGGATAGACCTTCGTTTTCCGTTAAATCTGTTGGTACGGGGAGTGGAAGTCATACAGCAGCCGGATACTTTATTGTCTTTGGAAAGCCTGAATGTTCGCGTACAGGCATGGCCGTTATTAAAGGGAAAAGTAGAAGTGGACGATGTCACTTTGAGTCAGGTGGCGGTTAATTCTGCCGACCTGATAGAAGGAATGCAGATAAAAGGCGTTCTGGGACGTTTCTTCCTGCAAAGTCATGGAGTCGATTTATCTAATGAAACAGCAGTTGTCAACCGGGCGGAGTTATCCGATACCCATATACAACTCTTGATGAATGATACCACGACTGCTCCCAAAGATACGACGGCGTCCGCGCCTGTGAATTGGAAGGTGGACCTTCATCAGCTGAAGTTGAAGAATATATCATTCGATATGCAACTGCCTGCCGATTCCCTGAAGATGTCAGCCTATATAGGTGAAGCGACTGTTGACGATGCCAAAGCGGATTTAAAGAACCAGTTCTATGGGTTGAGGCAGTTTCTTTTGTCGGGTGCCTCTGCCAGTTATGATACCGGAGAAGCCGGGCCGACAGAAGGTTTTGACGCTTCCCATATGGCAGTCCGGAACATCCGTATCGGTCTGGACTCGTTGCTCTATGAAGGCAGAAACATGAATGCCGTCATTCGCGAAATAACCATGGAAGAACGTTCGGGACTGAGCATTACGTCGCTGACAGGACGACTCTTTTCTAATGATTCTATTATCCGTATTCCTGATTTGAAGCTGCAAACTCCTCATTCAGAGATCAATTTATCCGCCCAGACTTATTGGGAACTTGTGAACATTCCGACGACAGGCCGTTTATCCGCCAATTTTAGTGCCTATATAGGCAAGGAAGACGTCATGCTTTTTGCCGGCGGATTGCCTCAGACGTTCAAAGAAGCATATCCGTTCCGTCCGTTAGTGGTGCGTGCCGGTACGGATGGAAATCTGAAAGAAATGCAGATTTCACGTTTCACTGTAGATCTGCCGGGTGCTTTCTCGCTGAAAGGAGGAGGTATTTTGGAGAACCTGACAGACAGTTTGAGGCGTTCGGGTACTATTGGTCTGGATATGGTCACTCAAAATCTGAACTTTCTGACGGGACTGACCGGAGTGACACCCGATGGCTCTCTAGTGGTTCCCGATAGTATGAGCCTTAAAATGAAGATGGAGATGAACGGGCCTCAGTATAAGGCAAAGCTTGACCTTAAAGAAGGTAAAGGCAGCATGAATGTAAATGCTGCATTAAATAGCTTGACAGAGGTCTATACAGCTGACTTAAAAATAAATGACCTGCAGCTTCATAATTTCCTTCCGAAAGACTCAATCTATGAACTGTCTCTTTCAGCAGATGCCGCTGGTAGAGGATTGGATGTTATGTCTTTCCATTCTTTTGCCAAGCTGAATCTCTCCTTGGATCAGCTTCATTATGCCCGCTACCATCTTTCAAATGTCCATTTGACGGGAAATCTCAAAGGCGCTTTGGCGACGGCTCAGCTTACCAGTGACAATGAGCTTCTGAAAATGACTGCTAATGCAGAATATAATTTAGCTCACAGTTATCCGGATGGAAAAGTAACCGTTGACGTCACCCAGCTTGATTTGCACGAACTGGGGCTTATACCGAAGCCGATGAAGCGTCCGCTGGCATTCAATTTAAGCGGAGAGGCACGGCAGAACCGTGTTTTCACCCATTTCACATCCGGTGATATGAAACTGAATCTGAGTGCCCGTGCCGGTGTATATCCGCTGATTCGTCAGTCTACCCGTTTTGTCGACGTGCTGATGAAACAGATAGATGAAAAGTTATTGGATCATGCTGCTTTGCGTGAGGCATTGCCGTCCGCCATTTTCTCTTTCTCGGCAGGGAAGGAGAATCCGTTGGCATATTATATGGCAATGAAAAATATATCTTTCCATGATGCCTCCATGAAATTTGGCACAGCCCCCGATTGGGGAATCAATGGAAAAGCAGCCATTCACGCCTTGAAAGTGGATACCTTGCAGTTGGATACTGTCTTCTTCACGGTCAAGCAAGATACCACCCGCATGAACCTGCGTGCCGGAGTCATTAACGGACCGAAGAATCCCCAATTCTCTTTCACTACGATTCTGACAGGAGAGATTCGTGACCGTGATGCCGAACTGATAGCAGAATATAAGAATGGAAAAGGAGAAACCGGTGTATTGCTTGGTGTCAATGCCCGTCCGCTGGTTGGAGGACGCGGGAAAGGAGACGGACTGGCTTTTACGCTGATTCCGGCAGAACCGATTATTGCATTCCGTAAATTTCATTTCAATGAGAATCACAACTGGATATATCTGCATAAGAATATGCGTGTCTACGCCAATGTGGATATGTGGGATGATGAAGGCATGGGATTCCGTGTCCATTCGGTAGAGGGGGATACGGTTTCTTTACAGAATATTGATGTTGAAATCCGGAGAATCCGTCTGGATGAAATAACGAGCGTACTGCCTTATTTCCCCGAAATAACCGGATTATTCTCAGCCGAAGCACACTACATACAGACGGAAAAAGACCTTCAGCTTTCTGCGGAAGCATCAATTGATGAACTGACTTATGAACGCCAGCGTATTGGTGATGTCACTCTGGGAGCTACGTGGTTACCGGGTGAGCAGGGAAAGCAGTATCTGAACGCTTATCTGAATCATGATAAAGTAGAAGTACTGGTAGCAGACGGTAAGCTGCTCCCTACTTCGACGGGTAAGGATAGCCTGGAAGTAAATACGACACTGGAACACTTCCCGCTGCATATAGCCAATGTCTTTATCCCCGACGAACTTGTTACGCTTGCCGGTGATATGGACGGAGAACTGAGCATTACGGGCAGTACCGAACAACCTTTAATCAACGGCGAACTGATACTGGACAGCGTATCTGTCCTGTCACGCCAGTATGGTGCTAACTTCCTGTTTGATAACCGCCCTGTACAATTGAAGAACAATCGTCTGATCTTTGATAAGTTCGCCATTTACACCACAGGAAAGAATCCGTTTACGATTGACGGTTATGTCGACTTCCGGGATATGTCCCGCCCGATGGCAAGTCTGAACCTGTTGGCGGAGAACTATACCTTATTGAATGCGAAGCGCACCCGTGAGAGCCTTGTCTACGGAAAGGTATTCGCTGATTTGCGGGCAACTATAAAAGGACCATTGGACGGGTTGAATATGCGTGGCAATCTGAATCTGTTAGGCAACACGGACGTTTCCTATGTGCTGACCGATTCACCGTTGACTGTGCAGGACCGTCTGGGAAGTCTGGTGACATTTACTTCATTCAGCGATACCACCACAGTTGTCCGCCAGGAAGTGCCTACGGTGTCTTTAGGGGGGCTGGATATGGTAATGATGGTTCATATTGACCCTTCTGTCCGCGTGAAAGTGGATTTGGATGCAAGCAATGATAACCGTGTCGAGCTGGAAGGAGGCGGTGATCTTTCGATGAAGTATACTCCGCAGGGCGACTTGACCCTGACCGGACGTTACACCCTGAGTGGTGGATTGATGAAGTATTCCTTGCCTATCATTGCTGTCAAAGAATTTGCCATTGATAACGGCAGTTACGTAGAATGGACCGGAAACCCGATGGACCCCATGCTGAACTTCAAGGCGACCGACCGTATCCGTGCTTCCGTGTCCGAAGGAGAGAATGGAGGAACGCGAATGGTTAACTTTGATGTTTCCATTGTCGTGAAGAACCGGCTGGATAATCTTTCTTTTGCGTTTGATGTAGCAGCTCCGGAAGATGCGACCATACAGAATGAACTGACTGCTATGGGAGCAGAAGAGCGGGGAAAACAGGCGCTTTATATCATGTTGATGAAAACTTATCTCGGCACCGGACCGATTGGCGGCGGAGGAGGCGGCCTCGGCAAGTTGAATATGGGTTCTGCCCTGAATTCTGTGCTGAGCAGTCAGATAAACTCGCTGATGGGTAACCTGAAGAATGCAAGCGTTTCTGTAGGTGTCGAAGATCATGATGCCTCGGATACTGGCGGCAAGCGTACGGACTATAGTTTCCGTTATTCACAACGCCTCTTTAACAACCGTTTCCAGATTGTGATCGGCGGTAAGGTATCTACAGGAGAGAATGCGACGAATGATGCCGAGTCCTTCATTGATAATATCTCTTTGGAATATCGTCTGGATCGTACGGGAACCCGTTATGTCCGTTTATTCTATGATAAAAACTACGAAAGTGTACTCGAAGGGGAGATTACGGAAACCGGAGTCGGTCTGGTACTTCGCAAGAAACTGGACAAACTCAGTGAACTGTTCATCTTTAAGAAAAAGAAGTAAGAATGAAAGATATACGTATTAACATATTAGCAGGCTGGCTGATCAGTGTAGTCTTGTTTTCGGCTTGTTCGGTGACGAAACATCTGCCCGAAGGTGAAATTCTCTATACCGGAGGAAAAACGGTGGTTGTCAATAAATCATCGACACGGGTTGGCGAAACAGCTTTGACGGAAATCAATGCAGCTTTGGCCAAAACTCCCAGTACTACCTTGCTGGGAGGCTTTCTGCCTATTCCTTTTAAAATGTGGATGTATAACGACTTTGTGAAGTATAAGAAAGGATTCGGCAAATGGATGTTTAACCGCTTTGCCGCCAATCCTCCCGTGTTTATTTCTACGGTCAATCCCGAAGTGCGTGTCAAGGTAGCTACCAATCTGCTCCGTGATTATGGATATTTCAATGGAAAGGTGACTTGCGAAACATTGGTTGATAAGAAAGACAGTCTGAAAGCAAGTCTTCTCTATACGGTAGATATGAAGAATCCTTATTTTATTGATACCGTTTATTATCAGCGTTTCACTCCCCAGACTCTGAAGATTATGGAACGTGGGCGTCGTATGTCCTACATTACCCCCGGCGAACAGTTTAATGTGGTCGATTTGGATGAAGAACGTTCCCGCATCAGTGCTCTTTTGCGTAACCGCGGATATTTTTTCTTCCGTCCGGATTATATGACTTATCAGGCGGACACCACTTTAGTGCCCGGCGGTCATATCAGCCTTCGCCTGATTCCTGTTCCGGGTTTGCCTACTGCTGCCCAACGTGCTTATTATGTGGGAGACGCTTCGGTATATCTTTTCGGAAAGAATGGAGAAGCTCCTAACGACAGTATCTTGTATAAGAATCTGAATATCCACTATTATGATAAGTTGCGGGTTCGTCCTAATATGCTTTATCGGTGGATGAATTATCAACAATTTGTGCGGAGCAAACAGATGAGAGCTTCCAACCGTACTCGCCTTTATAGCCAGTACCGTCAGGAACAGGTTCAGGAGAAACTGAGCCAGCTGGGTATATTCAGCTATCTTGATATGCAATATGCTCCCAGAGATACGACAGCCGCTTGTGATACGCTGGATGTCACTATGCAGGCTACGTTTGCCAAACCGCTGGATGCAGAACTGGAACTGAACGTGGTAACGAAGAGTAATGACCAGACTGGCCCCGGTGCTTCTTTTGGTGTCACCCGTAATAATGTATTCGGAGGTGGCGAAAGCTGGAATGTCAAATTGAAAGGATCTTACGAATGGCAAACCGGAGGCGGAGAGAAGAGCTCGCTGATGAACAGTTGGGAAATGGGACTTTCTACCTCTCTGACTTTTCCGAGAGTCGTTTTCCCGCATTTGGGTAAACGGGAATTTGACTTCCCCGCTACGACGACTTTCCGTTTGTATATCAATCAGTTGAACCGGGCTAAATACTATAAACTGCTGTCCTTCGGGGGCAATGCTACATACGATTTCCAGCCTTCCCGTACCAGCAGGCACAGTATTACCCCTTTTAAACTGACATTTAATGTCTTGCAGCATCAGTCTGAGGATTTTAAAGAAATAGCTGAAGCTAATCCTGCACTGTATGTCAGTCTTAGGAACCAGTTTATTCCGGCGATGGAATATACGTATACGTATGACAATGCTTCGGTCCGCCGGATAAAGAACCCTATCTGGTGGCAGTCTACCGTCACTTCGGCGGGTAATATCACTTCCCTTATTTACCGTGCTTTTGGCAAGCCGTTCAATGAAGAGGATAAGAGTTTGCTGGGGGCTCCGTTTGCACAGTTTGTGAAGTTGAATACGGAGTTGCGTCATTTGTGGAACATAGATAAGAATAATGCGATAGCCAGCCGCATGGCAGTAGGTGCACTGTTTACTTATGGCAATGCCACGATAGCTCCCTATAGTGAACAATTTTATGTAGGTGGTGCCAATAGTATCCGTGCTTTTACAGTGCGCAGCGTCGGTCCGGGCGGTTATCATCCGGAAGAGGGAAAATATTCCTATCTCGATCAGACAGGAACCTTCCGTTTTGAGGCGAACGTGGAATATCGTTTCCGCATTTTCAAGAGTTTTTGGGGAGCCACTTTTCTGGATGCCGGAAACGTGTGGTTATTGCGTAAGGACAGGAAACTTTTAGCTGATGGAACAGAAGCACGCCCCAATTCACAACTTCGTCTGAAAACTTTTCCTAAACAAATCGCTTTGGGAACCGGTGTCGGTATCCGTTATGACATGGATATTCTTGTATTCCGTCTCGACTTTGGTATTCCTCTGCATCTGCCTTATGATACGGACCGTAGCGGTTATTATAATGTAACTGGAGCTTTCTTAAAGAATTTGGGAATACATTTTGCTATCGGTTACCCGTTCTAATGAATGATTTTTGTACGATATTAGTGAAGAATGATTGATATTTGTCCTGTTGGATTCAACTATTTTCGTAAATTTGCAACGAAATCTGATGCCGTTGACATCACTAACCTTTTAATATTACACAATTTATGAAACCAACTTTATTCTTATTGGCTGCTGGTATGGGTAGCCGTTATGGAGGCTTGAAACAATTGGACGGACTGGGTCCGAATGGCGAAACTATTATGGATTACTCTATCTATGATGCTATCAATGCCGGTTTTGGTAAGCTTGTATTTGTAATCCGCAAAGATTTTGAACAGGATTTCCGCGAAAAGATTATTTCTAAATACGAAGGCCATATTCCTTGCGAATTGGTATTCCAGTCTATCAATGATCTTCCGGAAGGCTTCACATGTCCGGCAGACCGTACAAAACCATGGGGTACAAACCATGCGGTAATGATGGGAGCTGATGTGATTAGTGAACCGTTTGCGGTAATCAACTGTGATGACTTCTATGGTCGTGACTCATTTCAGGTAATGGGCAAATTCCTGTCTGCTCTTCCCGAAAACTCCAAGAACGTTTATTCAATGGTAGGCTTCCGTGTAGGAAATACCTTGAGCGAAAGCGGTACGGTATCTCGCGGTATCTGCGGTACAGATGCCAACAACTTGCTGACTTCAGTTGTTGAGCGTACGAAGATTCAACGTATGGACGGAGAAGTAAAATATATCGATGATAACGGTGAATGGACCGCTACTCCTGATACAACCCCGGTAAGTATGAATTTCTGGGGCTTTACTCCCGACTACTTTGCCTATAGCCAAGAGTTCTTCAAAACATTCCTGAGCGATCCGAAGAACATGGAGAACCTGAAGAGCGAATTCTTTATCCCATTGATGGTGGATAAATTGATCAATGACGGAACTGCAACTGTGGAAGTTCTGGATACTACCAGCAAATGGTTTGGTGTGACTTATCCGGAAGACCGTCAGAGCGTAGTAGATAAGATTCAGGCATTGGTAGATGCAGGTGAATATCCTGCTAAATTGTTCTAAAGAAAAGCTTTTGATAAAGATAGGAAGCAGTCATTCATAGGAATGACTGCTTTTTTTGTCTGTCATAACGGATAATACTACCCTTTTTCCAATAATTATTCATTATCTTTGCAATCCAAAATCTTATAAATCAGAGACAGAAGTGATTTCAGTAGAAGGACTATCAGTAGAATTTAATGCGACACCGCTCTTTGCGGACGTCAGCTATGTTATCAATAAAAAAGACCGTATCGCGTTGGTCGGTAAAAACGGTGCGGGCAAATCGACTATGCTGAAAATATTGGCAGGTCTGCAAAACCCGACTCATGGCGTAGTAGCCGTTCCCAAAGATGTAACGATTGGTTATCTGCCACAGGTGATGATCCTTTCGGATGTCCGTACGGTGATGGAGGAAGCAGAGCTAGCCTTCGAGCACATTTTCGAACTTCAGGCAAATCTAGAACGGATGAACCAGCAGCTTGCCGACCGAACCGACTATGAATCCGAAGAATACCATCAGTTAATAGACCGCTTCACACACGAAAACGACCGCTTCCTGATGATGGGCGGAACCAACTTTCAGGCGGAAATAGAACGTACCCTGTTGGGATTGGGGTTCAGTAGAGAAGACTTTACTCGTCCGACTTCCGAGTTTTCCGGTGGATGGCGTATGCGTATCGAGCTTGCAAAGCTTTTACTTCGCCGTCCGGATGTACTTCTGCTTGACGAGCCGACCAACCACTTGGATATCGAAAGTATACAATGGCTGGAAAATTTCCTGTCTACCCGTGCCAATGCCGTAGTACTGGTCAGCCACGACCGTGCATTTCTCAATAATGTAACTACTCGTACCATTGAGATTACTTGCGGTCAGATTTACGACTATAAAGTGAAGTATGATGAGTTTGTCGTATTACGCAAAGAACGTCGTGAACAGCAACTCCGTGCTTACGAGAATCAACAGAAACAGATACAGGATACGGAAGACTTTATCGAACGTTTCCGTTATAAGGCAACCAAAGCCGTACAGGTACAAAGCCGTATCAAACAACTGGAAAAAATTGACCGCATTGAAGTGGACGAGGAAGACAACTCTTCCCTCCGTTTGAAATTCCCCCCTGCCAGCCGTAGCGGAAATTATCCGGTTATTTGCGAAGATGTACGTAAGGCATACGGACATCATGTTGTTTTCCACGATGTGAATCTGACGATTAACAGAGGAGAAAAAGTAGCATTTGTCGGAAAGAACGGAGAAGGTAAGTCCACACTGGTAAAATGTATTATGGGCGAGATTGATTTTGATGGCAAACTGACTATTGGGCATAACGTACAGATCGGCTACTTTGCACAGAATCAAGCGCAGATGCTGGATGAGAACGTGACGGTATTTGATACGATCGACCGGGTGGCGACGGGGGATATCCGGTTGAAGATACGTGATATTCTGGGTGCTTTCATGTTTGGCGGTGAAGCTTCGGATAAGAAAGTAAAAGTGCTTTCCGGTGGAGAACGTACCCGTCTGGCTATGATTAAGCTGTTGCTGGAGCCGGTGAACTTCCTGATTCTGGACGAACCTACCAACCATCTGGATATGCGTTCCAAAGATGTATTGAAGGAAGCTATCCGAGAATTTGACGGAACAGTGATACTTGTCAGCCATGACCGTGATTTTCTGGACGGACTTGCGACTAAAGTATATGAGTTCGGAGGTGGAACAGTGAAAGAACATTTGGGTGGCATCTACGATTTCCTGCAAAAGAAGAAGATCGATAGCCTGAATGAACTTCAGAAAAGTGCTTCTCTTTCAGCTTCTCCTACCGCGTCTGCCAAAGGCAACGAAGCGGATTCGGAGCAGCCTTCAGAGAACAAACTTTCGTATGAGGCGCAGAAGGAACTTAACAAAAAGATAAAAAAACTCGAACGGCAGGTAGCTGATTGTGAAGCTTCGATAGAAGAAACAGAATCTGCCATCGCTATTCTGGAAGCAAAGATGGCAACTCCCGAAGGAGCATCAGATATGCAACTGTACGAACGGCATCAGAAGTTGAAGCAGCAATTGGATACCACTGTTGAAGAATGGGAACGTGTTTCGATGGAGTTGGAAGAAGTGAAAAACTAATTTATTATACAATATGAAAGTAACCAAGTATTTACCAATTCTTGCCGTATGCCTTATGACAACAGGATGTAATAGCAAGAAAGAGGCCGTACTAACGTCCGGTATCGACCTTGCTAATCTGGATACCACGGCAATGCCGGGTACAAGTTTTTATCAGTATGCCTGTGGTGGATGGATTGAAAGTCATCCGCTGACAGACGAGTATTCACGTTTCGGCTCTTTCGATATGCTTCACGAGAAAAGCCGTGAACAGTTGAAGGAACTGATTGCCGAACTGGCTGCAAAGACGGATAACGCTCCGGGCAGCGCTGCTCAGAAAGTGGGTGATCTTTATAATATCGCTATGGACAGCGTGAAACTGAACAAAGAAGGAGCGGCTCCGATCAAAGAAGAAATGGAGGCCATCAATGCACTCAAAGATAAGGAAGAGATTTATACCTACATCGCCGAAAGTCAGAAGAAAGGAATACGTCCTTACTTTACCATGTTTGTAAGTGCGGATGATATGAACAGTTCCATGAATATGGTTCAGACCTATCAGGGCGGTCTCGGAATGGGACAGCGCGATTATTATCTGGAAGATGACGAACAGACTAAAAACATCCGCGACAAATATAGGGAACATCTCGTTAAAATGTTCCAGTTGGCTGGCTATGACGAAGCTACCGCACAGAAAGCAATGACTGCCGTAATGAATATCGAAACACGTCTTGCCAAAGCTGCCCGCTCACAGGTAGAGTTGCGTGACCCGCATGCCAACTATAATAAGATGGATATGGAAACGCTGAAAAAGAACTTCCCTACTTTCAACTGGGATGTTTACTTCACTACTTCCGGGCTGAAAGACCTGAAAGAAGTGAATATCGGTCAGCCTGCAGCCATGAAGGAAGTGGCCGATATCATAAACACAGTACCTCTTGAAGATCAGAAGTTCTATCTTCAATGGAATCTGATCGATGCAGCAGCCTCTTTCCTGAGCGATGATTTTGTAGCACAGAACTTTGACTTCTATAGCAGAACCATGTCCGGCAAGAAAGAAATGCAGCCTCGTTGGAAACGCGCGGTAAGTACCGTAGACGGCTCTTTGGGCGAAGTCGTAGGACAGATGTATGTAGAGAAATATTTCCCTGCCGCTGCCAAAGAACGTATGGTTGCACTGGTGAAGAACCTGCAGAGCTCTTTGGGTGAGCGTATTAAAGCATTGGAATGGATGAGCGAACCGACAAAGGTGAAAGCGCTGGAGAAACTGGCTACCTTCCATGTAAAGATCGGTTATCCGGATAAATGGAAAGATTACTCTGCTCTGGAAATCAAAGATGATTCTTATTGGGCCAATATCGAACGTGCCAGCCAATGGGATTTCAATGATATGATTGCTAAAGCAGGCAAACCGGTTGACAAGGACGAATGGTTGATGACACCTCAGACGGTGAATGCTTATTATAACCCGACAACCAACGAAATCTGTTTCCCTGCCGCTATTCTGCAGGCTCCGTTCTTCGATATGAACGCTGATGATGCGATGAACTACGGTGCTATCGGTGTGGTAATCGGTCATGAAATGACTCACGGATTCGACGATCAGGGTCGCCAATACGACAAAGACGGTAACTTGAAAGACTGGTGGACGGAAGAAGATGCCAAAAAGTTCGAAGAACGTGCTCAGGTAATGGTGAACTTCTTTGACAGTATCGAAGTGGCTCCCGGTGTGCATGGTAACGGTGAACTGACTTTGGGAGAGAACATAGCCGACCATGGTGGCTTGCAGGTTTCTTTCCAGGCTTTCAAGAAAGCTATGGAAGCAGCACCGCTGGAAGTTGTTGACGGATTTACTCCCGAACAGCGTTTCTTCCTCGCTTATGCTAACGTATGGGCAGGACATATCCGTCCGGAAGAGATTCTCCGACTGACCAAACTCGATCCTCACTCTTTAGGAAAATGGCGTGTGGACGGTGCGCTGCCTCATATCCAGAATTGGTACGAAGCATTCAATATCACCGAACATGATCCTATGTTCGTAGCTAAAGACAAACGTGTGTCTATCTGGTAATATTTATTGATTATAACTAATATGCGCAAAGAGGCGTTGACTTTCCACTTGGAATAGTCAACGCTTTTTTTTATTAATTCACACCTTATTTATTACGTACGATAAACAATATTTCGTAACTTTGCACACCAAATACTTAATAAGCAATTCAATGTCAGAGTCTAAAAGAATAAAAACTGCATTGGTATCTGTATACCATAAGGAAGGTTTGGATGAAATTATTACCAAACTTTACGAAGAAGGAGTAGAGTTTCTGTCAACAGGCGGAACTCGTCAGTTTATTGAATCACTAGGATATCCTTGTAAGGCAGTGGAAGATTTGACCACTTATCCTTCAATTCTGGGTGGCAGAGTGAAGACATTACATCCGAAAATCTTCGGAGGTATCCTTTGCCGTCGTGATCTGGAACAGGATATTCAACAGATTGAAAAGTATGAAATCCCCGAAATAGATTTGGTTATTGTCGACTTGTATCCGTTTGAAGCTACCGTAGCTTCCGGCGCATCCGAAGCAGACATCATTGAAAAAATCGATATAGGTGGAATCTCTTTGATTCGTGCTGCCGCCAAGAACTACAACGATGTGATCATCGTAGCTTCTCAGGCTCAATATAAACCATTGCTGGATATGTTGATGGAACACGGTGCTACTTCTTCGCTCGAAGAACGCCGCTGGATGGCAAAAGAAGCATTTGCCGTTTCTTCTCACTACGATTCAGCTATCTTCAATTATTTCGATGCCGGCGAAGGTTCTGCTTTCCGCTGTTCGGTAAACAGCCAGAAGCAACTCCGTTACGGTGAAAACCCTCATCAGAAAGGTTACTTCTACGGAAATCTGGATGCTATGTTCGACCAGATTCACGGTAAGGAAATCTCATATAACAACCTCTTGGATATCAATGCTGCCGTTGATTTGATCGACGAGTACGAAGATCTGACTTTCGCTATCCTGAAACATAACAATGCTTGTGGTCTGGCTTCCCGTTCTACCGTACTGGATGCATGGACAGATGCGTTGGCGGGAGACCCGGTTTCTGCTTTCGGAGGTGTATTGATAACCAACGGAGTGATTGACAAAGCAGCTGCTGAGGAGATCAACAAGATTTTCTTCGAAGTAATTATCGCGCCGGACTATGACGTAGACGCACTCGAGATTCTGGGACAGAAAAAGAACCGCATCATTCTGGTTCGCAAAGAAGCCAAATTGCCGAAGAAGCAATTCCGTGCTTTGCTGAACGGTGTATTGGTGCAGGATAAAGATACGAATATAGAAACGGTGGCTGATCTGAGAACGGTGACAGACAAAGCTCCTACTCCGGAAGAAGTAGAAGATATGTTGTTTGCCAACAAGATCGTAAAGAACAGCAAGTCAAACGCTATTGTGCTGGCCAAAGGTAAACAGCTTCTCGCAAGCGGTGTGGGACAGACTTCACGTGTAGACGCCCTGAAACAAGCAATTGAAAAAGCCAAGTCATTCGGATTCGATCTGCATGGTGCGGTAATGGCGTCAGATGCCTTCTTCCCTTTCCCGGATTGCGTGGAAATTGCGGATAAAGAAGGTATTACAGCAGTCATCCAACCGGGTGGATCAGTGAAAGACGATCTTACTTTTGCATACTGCAACGAGCACGGTATGGCAATGGTGACTACTGGTATCCGTCATTTTAAACACTAATATTAATGAAGAGTGAAGAACTAATAATGAAAAATGCCTGTCCATAACAGCATTCCCCATTCTTAATTCTTCATTCTTAATTCTTCATTTAAAAATATGGGATTATTCTCTTTTACACAAGAAATAGCGATGGACTTGGGAACAGCCAATACCATCATCATCACAAATGGGAAAATTGTGGTGGATGAGCCTTCGGTTGTGGCCTTGGATCGCCGTACAGATAAGATGATCGCCGTTGGGGAAAAGGCGAAGTTGATGCACGAAAAGACCCACGAAAATATACGTACTATTCGTCCGTTGAGGGATGGAGTGATCGCCGACTTCTATGCTTGCGAGCAAATGATGCGCGGTTTGATTAAACAAGTAAATACTCGTAATCACTTGTTCTCACCGTCTCTCCGTATGGTGATCGGTGTACCGTCGGGAAGTACGGAAGTAGAACTCCGTGCCGTTCGTGACTCAGCAGAGCATGCCGGCGGACGTGACGTCTATCTGATATTCGAACCGATGGCTGCGGCGATCGGTATCGGTATTGATGTAGAAGCGCCCGAAGGAAACATGATCGTGGATATAGGTGGTGGATCTACTGAAATTGCCGTTATCTCTTTGGGAGGTATCGTTTCCAACAACTCTATCCGTATCGCCGGAGATGATCTGACCGCAGATATCCAGGAATATATGAGCCGTCAGCACAATGTGAAAGTCAGCGAACGTATGGCAGAACGTATTAAGATCAATGTAGGTGCTGCCCTGACCGAGCTTGGCGATGACGCTCCGGAAGATTATATCGTTCATGGTCCGAATCGTATTACAGCTCTTCCGATGGAAGTGCCCGTATGTTATCAGGAAGTGGCACACTGTCTGGAGAAATCCATTTCCAAGGTAGAGACAGCCATCCTGAGCGCATTGGAAAATACGCCGCCCGAACTATATGCGGATATCGTACACAATGGTATCTATCTTGCCGGTGGTGGTGCATTGCTTCGCGGACTGGACAAGCGTTTGACGGATAAGATTAACATACCTTTCCACATTGCTGAAGACCCTTTGCACGCGGTAGCCAAAGGTACAGGTGTGGCATTAAAGAATGTAGACCGTTTCTCTTTCTTGATGAGATAAAATAATACGGATCATTATTCATGCGGAATTTAATAAACTTCCTTTTGAAATACAATTACTGGTTCCTCTTCATCGTATTAGAGGTAGCCAGTTTTGTTTTGTTATTTCGGTTCAACAGCTACCAGCAGAGTACTTTTTTCACTTCTGCCAATGTGGTTGTAGGGGCAGTTTATGAAGTTTCGGGAGGAATAAGCTCTTATTTTCATCTTAAGTCGGTCAACGAAGACTTGCTGGACCGTAACATGGCACTCGAACAACAAATCACTAATCTGGAAAAGGCGTTGCGGGAGCATCAGGTAGATTCTGTCACTGTAAACAGTATCAAGGAGATACCTCAGACAGATTATCAGTTGTTCAAAGCACGTGTCATAAAGAACAGTCTGAATCAGGCGGATAATTACATTACGCTCGATCAAGGCTCTTCTTCCGGCATCCGCCCTGAAATGGGAGTGGTGGATGGAAACGGAATTGTGGGAATTGTTTATGAAACATCCCCTTCCTATTCGGTAGTGATTTCGGTGTTGAACAGTAAGTCGAATGTCAGTTGCAAGATTGTCGGAAGTGATTATTTCGGTTATCTGAAGTGGGAACATGGAGATTCCCGGTATGCTTATCTGAAAGATTTGCCTCGTCATGCAGAGTTCAATCTGGGTGATACGGTAGTGACAAGCGGCTTTTCTACCGTATTCCCCGAGGGAATCATGGTCGGAACAGTTGATGATATGTCCGACTCACATGACGGTTTGTCTTATTTGTTGAAAATCAAGTTGGCTACCGATTTCGGAAAGGTGAGTGATGTGCGGGTGATAGCCCGGAACGGTCAGCAGGAACAGAAAGAACTGGAAAATAAGACTACGAAATAATGATAATTACCTATATACATAGAATTGGATGGTTCGTCGGGCTGGTACTTCTTCAGGTGCTTATCCTGAACAATGTACATATTGCCGGATATGCTACTCCTTTTCTCTACATTTACTTTATACTGAAGTTCGCTTCCGGAACTTCCCGGAATGAATTGATGCTGTGGGCTTTCTTTTTCGGACTAACCATTGATATCTTTGCCGATACTCCGGGGATGAATGCTGCGGCAACCGTGTTGCTGGCCTTTCTGCGTCCGTCATTGCTGCGTCTGTTTACTCCGCGTGACAATCTGGACAGTATCATCCCGTCTTTCAAGAGCATGGGTATCACTCCTTTTCTGAAATATACCACGGCAAGCGTTTTCGTGCATAGTCTGGCATTACTCAGCATTGAGTTCTTCTCATTTACCAGCATCTGGCTGTTGTTATTGCGGGTGATCTCATGCACCCTTCTGACTTTAACCTGCATTCTTGCTGTAGAAGGAATAAGGAGATAGGAATGGCAAAAGATTATAGATTAGAGAAGCGGAAATTTGTTATCGGGGGTATTGCTTTAACTATTGTGTTGATTTATCTGATACGCCTCTTTGTCTTGCAGATAACGACAGACGACTACAAGAAAAATGCCGACAGCAATGCTTTCCTGAATAAAATTCAATACCCTTCGCGGGGAGCTATTTACGATCGTAACGGCAAACTGCTGGTGTTCAACCAACCGGCTTATGATATCACCCTCGTTCCGAAAGAGGTGGAAAATCTGGATACACTCGATTTATGTGAGTCGTTGGGTATCACCCGTGCCCAGTTCCTCAAGATTATGAGTGATATGAAAGACCGCCGCCGCAATCCGGGATATTCCCGCTATACCAACCAGCTTTTCATGTCGCAGCTTTCTGCTGAAGAGTGTGGCGTCTTTCAAGAGAAACTGTTTAAGTTTCCCGGTTTTTATATTCAGCGGCGTACGATCCGGCAATATTCTTACAATGCGGCTGCCCATGCTTTGGGAGATATCGGTGAGGTATCTGCCAAGGATATGGAGGCGGATGAAGAAGGATATTACATTCGCGGAGATTATATAGGAAAGTTAGGTGTCGAGAGATCTTACGAGAAATACCTGCGTGGAGAAAAAGGAGTGGAGATTCTGCTGCGTGATGCTCACGGACGTATTCAGGGACGTTACATGGATGGAGAGTATGACCGTCCTTCCATTCCCGGTAAGAACTTGACATTGAGCATGGATATTGATTTGCAGATGTTAGGTGAACGGTTGCTGAAGAATAAAATCGGAAGTATTGTAGCTATCGAGCCGGAAACCGGAGAAATCCTTTGTCTGGTATCATCGCCGAACTACGACCCGCACCTGATGATTGGTCGCCAGCGTGGTAAGAATCATCTGATGCTGCAACGTGATAAGCAGAAACCATTGCTCAATCGTGCGTTGATGGGAGTCTATCCTCCGGGATCTACTTTCAAGACGGCGCAGGGATTAACCTTCCTGCAGGAAGGAATCATTACGGAGCAAAGTCCTTCTTTCCCCTGTTCTCACGGCTTTCATTATGGACGTCTGACGGTGGGCTGTCATGCTCATGGTTCGCCTTTGCCTTTGATTCCGGCTATTGCGACTTCTTGTAACTCTTATTTCTGCTGGGGATTATTCCGTATGTTCGGCGATCGTAAGTACGGCTCTCCGCAGAATGCCATAACGGTCTGGAAAGATCACATGGTTTCTCAGGGATTCGGCTATAAATTAGGAGTCGACTTACCCGGAGAAAAACGTGGTCTGATACCTAATGCTCAGTTTTATGACAAGGCTTATCGCGGACACTGGAATGGACTGACGGTGATCAGTATCTCTATCGGACAGGGCGAAATCCTCTCTACCCCTCTTCAGATAGCTAATCTGGGAGCAACAATCGCTAACCGCGGACACTTTACTGCGCCGCATATTGTGAAGGAGATTCAGGATGCGCAGTTAGACAGTATTTACCGTCATCCGCGCAACACTACGATAGAACGCAGACATTATGAATCTGTAGTAGAGGGAATGCGTGCTGCCGCTACCGGAGGTACTTGCCGCATGCTGTCCGTAATGGTTCCGGACCTTGAAGCCTGTGGAAAAACGGGAACGGCACAGAATCGGGGACATGACCATTCTGTGTTTATGGGTTTCGCTCCGATGAACAAGCCTAAGATCGCTATCGCCGTTTATGTGGAGAATGGCGGATGGGGAGCTACTTATGGAGTACCGATCGGTGCATTGATGATGGAACAATATATGAAAGGGAAGTTGTCACCGGAGAATGAGTTAAGAGCAGAAGAAATCAGTAACAGAATCATCTTATATGGTAACGAGGAACGATAGTTTGTGGAAAACATTGGATTGGGTAACGATTGGTATCTATCTGCTTTTGATTGTCGGCGGATGGTTCAGCGTTTGCGGTGCGAGCTATGACTATGGCGATCGTGACTTCCTTGATTTCTCTACCCGTGCCGGAAAACAGTTCGTATGGATTATCTGCTCCTTCGGGCTGGGGTTTGTTCTGCTGATGCTGGAAGACCGGATGTACGATATGTTCGCGTACATTATATATACGGGGATGATTGTGCTGCTTATTGTCACCATCTTTATAGCACCGGATACGAAAGGATCGCGTTCGTGGCTGGTGATGGGCCCGGTCAGTCTGCAACCCGCCGAATTTGCCAAGTTTGCTACGGCGCTGGCACTCGCGAAATATATGAACTCATACTCATTCAGCATAAAGAAAGAGAAGTGTGCTTTCGTTTTAGGCTTCATCATTCTGCTTCCGATGCTTTTGATTATCGGACAACGGGAGACAGGCTCGGCACTGGTCTATCTTGCATTCTTTTTGGTGCTTTATCGCGAGGGCATGCCCGGAGTAGTGCTTTTTGCCGGTCTGTGTGCGGTGATTTACTTTGTTGTCGGCATTCGTTTCGACGAAGTTTTTATAGCTGATACTCCCACACCTTTAGGAGAATTTATCGTGTTGTTATTGATCCTGTTGTTTGCCGGAGGAATGGTCTGGGTGTACCGTAAAAAGTGGGAACCTACACGGAATATCATCGGGGGAAGTCTGATTATTCTGCTTGTTGCCTATTTGATATCTGAATATGGGATACATTTTAGCCTGGTATGGGTGCAATGGGGGCTTTGTGTCATTGTGGTAGGCTATTTGCTCTATCTGGCATTGAGAGAACGTCAGCGTTCCTATTTCCTGATTGCTCTGTTTGCCATCGGCTCTATCGGCTTCCTGTATTCCAGTAACTACGTATTTGATAACATCTTGGAATCCCATCAGCAAATCCGTATCAAGGTTGTACTTGGTCTGGAAGAAGATCTGACAGGAGCGGGATACAATGTCAATCAGTCAAAGATAGCCATTGGCTCCGGAGGCTTGACCGGGAAAGGATTTCTGAATGGAACACAGACCAAGCTGAAATATGTACCCGAACAAGATACTGACTTCATATTCTGCACAGTAGGAGAGGAGCAGGGATTTATCGGTTCGGCTGCTGTCCTGTTGGCTTTCCTTATATTGATTCTGAGGCTGATTGCTTTATCCGAGCGGCAGACTTCCACCTTCGGACGTGTTTATGGATATTCGGTGGTCAGTATTTTCCTTTTCCACCTTTTCATTAATGTGGGTATGGTACTGGGGCTGACTCCGGTGATTGGCATTCCTCTGCCGTTCTTTAGCTATGGAGGCTCTTCGTTGTGGGGATTCACCATCTTGCTGTTTATCTTCCTGCGACTGGATGCCGGAAGAGGCAGAAGGCTTTAAAGACGGATTTATTCTTTTTGTCTTTCGATTCGGATACCGACGTCATTGAGTCCGGTTAACTTCTCATCCTGCATTCCGTGCATGATTTTGATGGTATAGTTTCCGGGATGCAGCGGGCGGATGGACTTGACAAAAACAGCTGTCTGATAAATGCTTCCCCATCCATTTCCCAGCCATCTTCCTGTCGTATCTGCCAGATTGATTGCTATCGTGTCGGTACGCCACACGGTAGAGTCAAGAAGATTCTCCTGGATGAACAGGTAAAGGTTGTGGTAAGGATATTCACTTCTGTTGCGCACTTCCGCGAATAATCTGAGTGTAGCAGGGATGCTGTCTGTAACAGGACACTGAAAAGAGAGTGTATCACTCTTTGCCCATCCCTCGTTGGGCAGGGACTGGTAAGAGTGATACACGGTATTTTCATTGCAGGCTGCCATGAGGCAGACACCGAGCAAACAAAATAAGTTATTCCTGAGCAGGCTTCTCATTATTTTGCGGTTTCTCTTGATTCGGATTTTTTTCAGGTCTCGGAGCACGTTCCTGATGGGGCTGCTTTCCTTGTTCCTGTGATCGTTCTTGATTCTGCGGACGTTCCTGATTTTGAGGGCGTTCCTGTTTCGGCTGGCGTTCTCTATTTTGCGGACGCTCTTGGTTGGCCGGACGTTCCTGATTCTGGGAACGTTCCTGATTTTGCGGACGGTTCGGATTTTGTGGACGCTCTTGATTCTGTCCTCTTTCCGGACGTCTGTTTTCATTATTTCGTCCTTGGTTCTGTCCTCTGTTCCGGTTATTATTATTTCTCGGGCGATTTTCTCTGTCTCCTTTTTCCCCTCTGTTTCCGTTTTCTGACGGTTGCGGACGGTTTTCGTTTTCTCCTCTCTGAGGTTGTTGCGGACGATTTCCACCTTCAGCCTGTGCCTGCGGGCGGTTATCATTGTTTCCTTTTCTTTTCTTCTTATTCCGGTTAGCGTTGTTTCCTTCCTTGTTGCTCCGGTTGCGGTCGAAGCGGGTGAGACTTTCCTGTTCCAGCAGGTCTGTCGGCTTTTTGGGTTCTTGCTTGACTTCAGCTTCGAGCAGACTGTCGGGCTTCATTCCCTTCTTGTTCATGGCAATGACCTCGAAAGCACGTTTTCCGCTGATTGTAACCAGATTGGCAGGGAAGTTCTTATCTGTCGAGTAAGAAACCTGATTGCTCAGGATATCAGCTTTGAAGAAATAGAAAGTGCCGTCTTTCGTTTCCAATTCGATTTCTCTGGAAGGAAGACGTTTCTGGGCTTCCACATAGCAGTCTACCTCATAGTTCAGACAACATTTTAGTTTGGCGCATTGTCCGGCAAGCTTTTGAGGATTCAGTGAGATATCCTGAAAGCGGGCAGCGCTTGTAGACACCGATACGAAACTCGTCATCCAGGTGGCACAGCAAAGCTCCCGTCCACAAGGACCGATACCACCGATACGTCCGGCTTCCTGTCGCGCACCGATCTGTTTCATTTCAATACGGACGCGGAAAGCTTCGGCAAGTACCTTAATCAGCTGTCGGAAGTCCACACGTTCATCAGCGATGTAGTAGAAAATAGCCTTGTTGCCATCCCCCTGATATTCTACGTCACCGATTTTCATATCCAGATTCAGGTTCAGTGCAATCTGGCGGGCACGGATCATGGTCGCGTGTTCCTTTGCTTTCGCTTCGTTGAATTTCTCCATATCCACCGGCTTGGCTTTTCGGTAGACTCTTTTTATTTCCGCATCCGTCTTGAAGTTCGCTTTCTTCATCTGTAGCGGAACAAGTCTTCCGGTCAGGGTCACTACACCGATGTCATGTCCGGGAGCAGCTTCCACGGCAACAATATCTCCCTTTTCCAGTTTGATTTTATTGCTGTTGCGGTAATAGCCTTTCCGGGTATTTTTAAATTGCACTTCCACCATATCACACTCTTCCGCATTGCCCGGTATGTCTGCCAGCCAGTCGTAAGTGTTCAGTTTCTTATCTTGTCGGGAGCATCCTTTGCAGCAAAGACCGCCACTCCCATTATGAAGCTTATATTCCATAGTTTATATATTTATTATTGCTTCAACAGTACGATCATCTTCAGAGAGAAGTCGAAGAATACCATCTTGGCATTTACATTTTGTTCTATATGCAGTTGCGCTTCGCTCAGTTCATCCATGATGCCCATCACGTTTCGTTCGTTGACAAAAGGGGCAAAGCGAGAGGCGAAATTTTGTTCATTGATTGTCATATACGTCAGGTCACGCTGATGCAGGTTGAATATGAAGTTCTCGCGAATCATACGCTGGCAGTATTCCAGAAAGTTCTTCTGGCGTTCACGTCCCATGCCGGCAACCTGTTCGCTCCATAGTTTCATTTCCCTGATTTTCCGTTGATAGGACAATCGCATCAGGCTGACAAATAAGTCGAAGAATAACTGATTCTCTTCGTTCAGATGAATGGTTTCCAGTGCTTTGATGAAGTTTCCGTTTGCCAGGTGGGCAATGGAAAGACTGTCGGCAGGCTGGATGCCATATTTAGTCTGTAATATCCGGTCGATAGCCGGTTCGTCAATTTTTCGCACGTTCATGCGCTGAGTACGGCTCAGAATGGTGGGCAGAATCATTTCCGGAGCTTCCGATACGAGCAGGAAGATGGTTTTCTCCGGCGGCTCTTCAAGCAGTTTCAATAGTTTGTTGGCGCATACCGGATGCATCTTTTCGGGTAGCCAGAGAATAGTGATCTTGAATCCTCCTTCGCTCGATTTGAGGCTGAGCTTTTTCAGAATCTCGTCACTCTCTTTCGCATAGATGATGGCCTGTGCATTCTCGGCATCCATTTCTCTCAGCCAATGATTCAGGTTGAAATACGGATTGTTGAGTACGAATTGTCTCCAGTCCGCAATATAATCGTCGCACACTTCCCGTTTTCCTTTTGAGCTTTTCACGATAGGGAACACGAAATGTACGTCCGAGTGTACCAGTTTGTTGAATTTCACACATGACGGACATGCTCCGCAGGCATCCGTTTCACCTCGGTTGGTGCAACTGATGTAGCGTGCATAAGCAATAGCCAACGGCATTTTGCCGACTCCTTCGGGACCACAGATGAGTTGGGCATGCGGTATGCGCCCTTCACTCACTTCCTGAATGAGCCGCTGCTTGATTTCTTCTTGTCCGATTACGTCTCTGAAAAACATGTCAATAAATGATTTTAGCCACTTCTTTGATACTGTCCACTGCTCCGATGGAGTAGAAGTGGATACTCGGCACTCCATGTGCCATCAACTCCTTGCATTGGGCGACGCACCATTCGATGCCTACTTGCTCGGCTTCCTTGTCATTCTTGCATTTCAAAGCCTCTTTCACCAAATCTTCCGGCAAGTCTACTTTGAATGTCTTGGGTACCATGCTGAGTTGAGATAACTTCTTGAATGGCTTGATGCCCGGAATGATAGGTACATTGATGCCTGCTGCCTTTGCTTGTTCTACAAATTCGAAGTATTTCTTATTGTCGTAGAATAACTGTGTCACTGCATATTCGGCGCCTGCTTCCACTTTCTTTTTCAGCCAGAAGAGGTCGGACTCGATGTTGGGGGCCTCTTCATGTTTCTCCGGATAGCAAGCCACACCGTAGGAGAACGGGCTGTTGGTTACTTTCATTTCCGAACCGTCGACAAAGATTCCCTTATTGAAATTGTTGATTTGCTCTTGCAGTTCGATCGCATGATGGTATCCGTCTCCTTCGGGAGTGAATACTGACTCATGCTTGGCTTTATCGCCCCGGAGTACCAGCAAATCAGTGATATTCAGAAATTGCAGGTCGAGCAGTACATATTCTGTCTCTTCGCGGGAGAAACCGCTGCATAGTATATGCGGCACTACCGTGATATTATATTTGTTCTGGATAGCGGCGGCTACGGCAACAGTCCCCGGACGTCTTCTCAGCCGGTTTCGTTGGAAAAGTCCGTTACCCAGGTCTTTGTATACGTATTCGCTGCGGTGCGTGGTGATATTGATATATTTCGGATCAAACTCCCGAAGGGTATCGACAGTCTGATACAGCTTTTCGATGCCTGTACCTTTCAGAGGAGGAAGGATTTCGAAAGAGAAAGCTGTTTTTTCGCTGTTATGTATTAAATCAATTACTCTCATTCTTTTTCGTTGATGTTCGTTGTCTACTTGAATTAAACGTGCATATTGGGACAAAAATACGAAAAAAGAAAGATTTCTTCTTGATTTGTTTGAAAATAGTTTGGTTTTTATCGCACTATTACGTAAAAGTGGGGATGGATAAATAGAACGGACTCTTATTTATAGTGTTCTAAGAAATTCTCCAGAGCGATGATCTTGTCATTCCGCAGGTACTGCATGTCTATGACCGGAATGTAACTATATGGAATAAACTGTAACAGTCGTACGGCTGCAAATTTCTTATCAGCCGACATGAGGACATCCAGACGGAGGTTTCCACCCTTTTCTTTCTTTATGTTGAAACTGTTGGAAAAATTCCCGGATTCAATCATTTCTTTCAGTGATTCCATATACTTCAGATTGAATGAATAGTTCTTCTCTTTGACAACACTTTTGGTTGGCAGGTATTTCATTTCCTTAGACCGGAATTTGAGTTGGTATATACCTATAGCACAGATTAGTATGCATGTGATAAGATATAAAATGTTGCCCGATGAAATCTCATCTATATTAAGTAGAACTGCTTCGGGCAAGTGAGAGAGTCCTATTAGCAGGATGAGTACTCCAATGATCGTTTTTTTTACGTTCACTCGTTTTCTGATATCTTGATTGGATAATCTGTCTGTTTTTGATAATTGATTTTGCATAGTCCCTTCATTTGATATGTTAATACTTATTATATCTACGCACTTGTAGATAAGTGCGGTTGCAAATGTAGAGGGAATAAAATGAAATCTGCTGTTCCAATCCGGATAGAAATTGTTCAAAAGGAGTTTAAAGGAATATAAACTTTTGTGCGTCTTTGATGTGTGTATATGAAAAAGGCAATCTCAGCGAAGGAATGTCTTTTAAGATTCTCTTTTTAAGATTGCCTTTTACTCACTTTCTACTGGGTGGGAAATTACTTTTCGAGAAATGATTTTTTCATTCTGGCAATGTCAGTCAGGTAATCCTGAAGATCTTGCTCATGTTCTTCTTCTTCGGCAAGAATATGTTTTGCAATATCACAGGTGGTGAAATCTTTTCCATTAGTGAAGTCGGCAATTTCTTGATAACGTAGTATTGCGCAACGCTCAGAAGCTACATTATCTTTCAGCAGACTTACAGAATCAAATCCTTGGGGAGCATCATATTTACATCTTGCCAGTTCGAACCATTTCTTCGGGTCCAATACGGGTACTCCTTCCAGTTCGATAATGCGGTCGGCAAGCAGTTGCGCATGTCTGCGTTCTTCTTCTGCATGTTCTTCGAACTCGCCTTGTACGTCTGCAACGCATAGCGCCTTCTACTACTAATGCGCCTACCCAATACTGGTAGTATGCCAGCCATTCTTCAGACAATGCTGCATTCAACTGTGAAATCAAGCTTTCTACATCCAGCTTTCCTTGTAAGATTTTTACGCTTTCTCTAGCCATAATTTAAAAGTTTAGGTTACTATATTTAAGTTCGATATGTAACAGACAGGAGATGTTTTTGTTTGGGGCTCATGTAAGTTTTAACAGACTGATTTTCTTTTTGGTCTGCTCATACCTCCCAATCGTTTTTTTTGTTTAATCTCTTTTTGTTGTATGTGTAAACTGTCTCATTTATAACTTGAACTTAGGATTTCTCTCTAAGTGAATTAAGTATAGGTTTTGCTCCCACGCTCTCACTTTTTGCTTGTATCGGTTTATTCATCGTTGTTACAGCTGTGATAGCAGTTGTGGTAGCAAGTGTGGTAGCAGGCATTTGCTCTCACTCTATATTCATGCTTTAATACACATTTTCTTGATGTTGTAATCTTGTATTCAGTATGTTAACATCCTATCTGTCAACTATTAATGATTGACGTCCCATCTGTTAATAATTGATATATCAGGTATTAAGATCTGATACTCCCTCTATTATTGTGTGATAAATGCTTTTTTCGCTTATGTCCATACTCCTGTTCTTCCTAAGAGAACAGGTTAATCGGGACATTGTTATGGTCGGGTTG